>OGDF01000746.1_pt1 | contig 50219 bp, 47 predicted proteins | sample 1570141 | NCBI WGS metagenome assembly OGDF01 (sample SAMEA4370581, study PRJEB24528) | human gut metagenome
CTCGCATTTGTCAAGTGCTACCGCATATTTTTTTTAAAAAATTTCCACTCACTATAAATCATGAAAAAAGAGCTAAATTAATACGTTAGAAATCCTCTGTTTGTATAGAAACACAGAATACATCATACGTCAACTAAGCCTTCGAAAATATAGCTTTTTCAAAGGCTTTTTGTCTCATATTTAATTGTATAAGTCAAATCATTTGGGACTCCATTCTTTCAGCAAGAAATAGTTCATACATTTCATCTGCTGTTTTTCCATCAAAAAGACTTCGAGCATAATCATTGATCCACGTTTCAAGCTCTTTTGCTTTCTTCCTAGTAATATGATCAAAATTAACACCTTTTGGATAAAATCGTCTGACAAAGCGATTTTGATTTTCATTTCTTGCACGTTCACAGGAACGATAAGCATGACAGTAATAAACCTTGGTTCTTTTCTTCTTATTCCTTCTTGATCTTTCTATTCTTGCAAAATCACTAAACTCTGTGCCATTATCAACGGTGATCGAGCGAAAGGTATCTCGAAAAGCCTTCTCTCCCATTTCACGTTCTAATCGATCTAATGCCCGGACTACCTCATTTGAGCTGTGATCTTTTAATGGTTCTATAATTTCTTTTAAGCTTTTCCGTTCTGTCAAAACAAGGAATGTCTTTTTTGATTTTCCTTGAGGTCCTACCACACTGTCCATTTCCCAGTGACCAAGTTCTTCCCTATTATTAATCATTTCAGGACGTTGTTCAATACTTGTGCCGACACTTGCTTTTTTTTGTTTTTTTCTATTACATTTTTTTCTTTTCTTTTTCCGTGGCATTGGTAGATCTGCCATAGAAATGTTGTAGAATATTCCTGACTTCACATAATTATATAAAGTAGTTAAGCATACGTTAGTATTAAAAGATAGATTCTCACGTTTAATATCAAAAAGAGCTGCTTGTAAAGATTTTTTTTCAACTAAAATCTTTCGTTCAATATAATCAACAAACTCATAATCTTTTCCTATTTTTAATCCTTTTCCATGCTCTTTTTTATTTTTTTCGCAGCGATTTTGTGCAATATTCGAACTATATCGCTCTTCTTCTGTCCAATCGCTATTTCTATGTATATACTTTCCTCTTTGCAGTTCACGCCAGATTGTAGAATAATTCTTATTTAATTGCTCTGCTATTTCCTTAATACTCTGTCCTGCAGTTATCAGTGCCTCAATTTGGATACGTTCATACTCTGTGATATGTGTGTATTTCTTTCCCATGTAACCGCCACCAATCTATTATTTAATCAATATTACTACATAGATACGTGTATACAAAATACTATGTATTTCTTTTATTTTCAATAGGTATTTTTCACATATTCCCATTCCTATTTTTGGTAGTGTTTACATAAATTAAAGAACATCTAAACTCAAGTTTAAATGTTCTTTACAATACACTTTATTCTTTTTTTAACTCTTATTTATTTAAAAGAGATGATATTTCCTGGTTGCAACTTAAGAAGTCTTCATCGCTTCCTTCTTTTTATTCCGTTTTGGACTTGGTATTCTTCCACCCATTCTCTCCACGACTTCGGGATTTCATCAATATTACCTTTAATTATTTGATACGTCCAAGAATTTCTTTTGTATAGCATGAATCACTAACAATGCCGCTCACCCCCCTCCGACCATGATCAGCTCTATTTTTAGTGTATTTATATTTATTTAGTAATATTCTATTTTTTCCGTATCTGTTGGTTCTACTTCCAATATATCTCCAGGTTGACACTTAAGCATGATACACAAAATATTTAATGTGCTTGTATTTATATTCTCACCTCTTCGTATTTTAGTCATGGTGGCTTCACTGATCCATTTGTTTTTTCTTATAAGACTGGTTGTATACCCTCTATTAGACAATTCCTTTACAACATCAATTTTGTATTTTATCACCGTTATAATCTCCTTCCTATTGTAATCTCATTATATATTATCGTTTAAAATAGCACAAGAAAAATATTTTTAACGTACACTATTTTTAGTGTTGACATGCACTATTTTTAGTGGTATTATAAATACATAAAGAACAGGGAAATAAAAATATTGAAAAAACGAAAGGAATTAAAGTCATGAAAAAAACAATAGATTTTATAATTATAATATTATTAATCGCAACACTAAGTTCAGCAGCAACACGTATATATATGATACGTACTGCATCCCCTTCTATTCCATGTAGTATTGCTTGGAGTGGTGAAACGCACAATTATTATAAGTAAGGTGAAGCATATAAAAATTTTTGAGATAAAAAGAGCCCTGGGGAGAGTATAACTCTCCAGGCTCTTTTTGCGGAACATCAAGGAGTTATATTGACATCTGTCTTTGTTAAGACATCTCTTTATATATTCTTGAGTTTGAATAATTGAAAACGACAGAATCACTTAAGGGGTTTCCATTTTCTTCGTCACTAAAATGTCAACATTATCGTATCTCTTTCTATACAATTACATAACTCGAAACATATTACGTTGCTGCTTCATTTTATCTGCAGGTAGAGTAAAATAAGACTTTACCTGTTCATCTGTCAATCCTTGTTCAAGACCTAATAAAATTTGATTGATCTGTTCGCCGTTTAGTCTAGAAGCATATCGGATAATACATTGTTCTATTGATCCAGACAGATTCCATTCATCTTGCTTTGTGTCTGTGTTCTTTTTATTTGTACCGAATTTCGGTACTTTTGAATTATTGCTTTCCGGTTTTTCTTTTGACTCTTCCATTTCATTTCTGTTCTGTATTAACATCTGAATCAGTTCTTCTTCTGTTGGCTTGGGTTCAACATTAAAATTAAGATACAAAAACTCTTCTTCATTTACTTCGCAGACTTTTATGCTATTATCTGTTTTTTCAGCTTCTTTATAGAATGCTACATCTTTTTTGTCAATTGCTTGAAACTTTGATTCATTTCGGATGGTTCGGTATGTCATTGTTTTAGGATTATAAACCACACGGACAGGATGCTTATATCCTTCTTTACCGGCAAGTCTTTCTGATTCTTTCCATTCAGGCGTTTCAAATGGAAGATTTTTCCAGTCCAAGATTGGATATTGTCCTTCCATGAAGATCAGACATTTTTTACGGTCAAGCCTTTTCACTTCTCCTGGTGTCATTAATCCTCGGCCGGCTCTCTGATTATTTAAGCTGGAGCTTCCATGAGAACCGGTAGTTACACCATCATTTCTTGTATCAATAGTCATTTCACCAAGTAGCTTTGAGATATATTCATGTGTAGAAAAGGCTGCCGGTCCTGAACCAAGATAGATCATTACAGCACAGTTATCCAAGAAAACTTCCCATTTTTCCTGTGGAAAGACTGCTTTGATCTGTGCGATAGACTGCAGAATAGGAACAATTGACAGATTTCTGCTTCGGATAGTTCCCATCAAAACTTCTGTGTTTGTTGGCTTCGGTCCTGCATAAAATTCATCTGCCCATAGTCTTACATGAATTGGCAGACTTCCATGACATTTATGATCTGCAATTCTGATTAAAACATCAAATAACTGCGTGTAAAACATGGAAATCAAAAAATTAAAGGACTGATCATTGTCAGGCATTACCAGGAATAATGCTGTTTTCTTATTTGGATTTCCATCCACACCTAATCCCAGGCTTGGAATATCAATATCATCATCTTCAAAAAGTCTTTTTAACGCTGATGTCTCACAAAGTCTTAGCATGGCATTTACCATAATAATAATCGAGCGGACAGTTTCTGTTGCACCTTCTTTTAATTTTCGGTAATCTCTTACCGGTGGATAATCATCTCCATGCAATTCGGCAAGTCGATCCATTTCAAGCTGCAGCTCAGTTTTATCATCCTCTTCACCATCACCAACATGCTTTGATTCCATATTAACAAGCTTCAAAATATTATTTAGCGTTGGTTTCCTATTTTCTTCTTTTGCAGTGAGCCATTCATGGAAAAACATAGCCTGCAGATAGAGTGCTACACCATCGTCCCAGAACGGATCTCCTTTTTGAGCATCCGGAGGTTTTACAGATGCCTGCATATTTGTAATTAATCGAATAACATCTGTTTCCTTCTGAAGATATTGCATCGGATTATATCTGTCTGACTCTTCAGGATTGATAAGATTAAAAGACTTTACTTTTACTCCATGTTCCTTCAGGTAATTTCCATGTTTTCTGAGCAAATCCCCTTTAATATCCAGGATCACATTCGTCATTCCTGCTAACAAAAGATTTGGTGTCAAAACAGAAGTCGTTTTATAAGAACCAGAACCTCCAATTACAAGCATATTCATATTCGACAGAGCATTATTGGACACTGCAATCCTTTCACTCAAATAAGTATTATTCTTCTCATTCTTAGAATCTCTTAATGTTTTACTTAATTTATTTACATCTGCCCATTGTTCGGAACCGTTCTCCACTCCAAAATGGTAGTTTCGATTCTGATCCAGATAATATGCAATGAACATAATCCAAGCAACAAATACAACACTCATAAATGCTGGAGTTTTCTTGGTCCACCAGTTACGGAATGGATGTGTAAAAATATACAAAAGTTTCTGTTGATAATTATTTATAGTAACTCCATCCAATTTCAAAAGTCCACAGCCAAAATAAGCAAGTATCAATAAAATGAAGAGTCCTATAATAAAAGCCCACCATGGTGTTTTCCTTTTTTCTATCATCTTAGTATCCCCCTATTATTATTTTGCTTTTATCGGTGGGATTGGAGCTTTTACTTGTTTTTTCGGTACTGTTTTTCCTGCCGCCATTTCCATTTTTTTCTGTGCTGTTTGAGCTTTTTTCTTCTCTTTCTCTGATAATTTATAGTATTTTTCAAACAGTTCTCTTGCAAATGGACGATTCTCCGAGCCAATTACATTTAAATTTTGATTAAATAAAAATGGCTTACTGCTTTTATCACAGAAAGCAATATAAGTCTTGGAATCTTCTGATAAAAATACTTGTTCTTTTGGAATTGCCAAATAAACTGATTCGCTTTTAGGTGTTCCAGGAACCTTACTGACAAAATAATCTTTAAAACTTTCTGGAAAAGCTCTTTTATCGATAGAATCAACTAAGGTTTCCTTGTTTATTGTAAATTTTTGATACATTTTATTTCCATCATAATAATCATAGTCCACTTTATCCTCGGCTAATTGGACTTTTTTTGCAGACGATTTTTTATTTTCATACTTCTGATTTGCTTCTTTTACTTTTTCATCTCCTGTGTTGATATATTCTTCTGTAGACATTTCAGCCGTTTTTTGATAAGTTTCCATGTCGATCTTGTTTAGAGGCTCTGTTTCTTTTCCTTGCTTTAACATTGCCTCTTGATACAATTTGTACCATTGCTTCACTTTTTCTGCATCATAATTTGCAACCATAATCTGAACTTGTCCATCACCAAGTTTTAAATCTGGTAAGACGGTATAATTGATCTTCATTGCATCAAAATCTGCTCGAAAAACATCTTCATTTCCTTCAAATGGGACACTGAAAATAGATGTTTTTCTTTCCGTAAACGCAAGCAAACTATCGATTGATTTCTCTCCTCCGGACATTTTATTTCCAAGATATCTTCCAAACCATGAGTCAAAGATTTCTCTGTCCTCTTTGCAGACAGCAAGCTGTACATAATGATCCTCTTTATTCAGATCTGGCATTTCCATAAAACGTACACCGCTTTCTTTTAGGTTCTCAAATTCTCGTACCGGATATGCATTTGCACCAAGCCGCAATTTTTGATCTACCGGAATATTAATCACATCAAAGTTTCCATCTGTACGTTTGATGAAATCCTGCAAGTCACGGAAATCTTTTTTATCTATAATTTTTTCTTTTGCCATCCTTGCAGAAAACTGGATTAATTTTGCAATACCGATTGTACTTAATTTCATAATCGGATCTGCAAACATAGTAGCTTTCTTTATGAGCATTAAGACCTCTTCTGCTTCTCTAATTTCTTCGTTCATTTTTCCACCTCACATATTTCCAGGAGATTGTACCGAAATTCGGTACAATCATAATTTTACTCCAAATGTTTTCTTTCTTGCTTTTGGCTGCTTCGATGATTCTGCAACCACTTCTTTGGTTTTATCTTCCTGTAAAGAATTATAGTTTTCAATAAAATCCTTAAAGAATTTATTATCTTTTTTAATTTCTTCAACTGTTTTACGAATTTTATTCATTTCTGATTTGATTTGTTCTAACTCTTTTTGTTCATCACTCATAATTCAATGCTCCTTATCTTGTACCGAATTTCGGTACGTATTCTTTTCGTGTAGTTTGAGTTGTTTGCTCAGTTATCTCTTGTTCTTCCTCAATCTGTTCTTCCTCAATTATCATATGATTAGACTCGTCAATGTTTAACAGTGCATTTAGTTCAAAAAGTCTTTCATTTTTTTCTTTTAACTCTGTTTCTTTTGGAAATTCTTTCTGTACCTCTAACTTAGCATCATGCAACTGCATTTCAAGCGTCTGTAGGGTTTGCTCTGCTTTTGAAATACGTTTTGGAATACTCTCTAATGCATTATTAATACGTATAATATTTCCTAGACCATTTATTCCAAGTTCGGTAATATACTTCATCTTGTGCTGTAGTTTCATATGATAAGTTTGTGACAGATGATTAAATCCGACATACATAGTAAATCCCTGATAAGTTCCGACTTTCATAGCATCTCTAGATTGCTTAATTTTTAGTTCTTTCGCCGCTGTCAAAATAGCATTTCCTGCTTCATCTTTGTCAAAATAATGGATACCTGCAACTTCCATATCGAAATCATCAGGATCTTTTATCTGGTTTGCCTGATAGTAATCCCAATCTTCGTTTAATGATTGTAAAGTTGATTTTTCTGTTGAAATTTTCAATGGATACTCATGTACAATCTGATTTTCCAGTCTATATATATTTGCATTATGATTCGCTTTCAAAACTTTTAGCTTAGCAACTTCAATATCCAACTCCATTTTTTCTTTAATGTAAGGATTACCTGTTGATAGTGCTTTTATCTCAGCGAAAGATAATACCGCTTCATCCACATCTTCACAGCTTCTTACTGGTGATTTGCTTGTCATGATCTGTCCAATAAATTTCTGCTTATTTTCCAGTAACTGCCACATATAACTGTCAAATGTTCCTTCTGTCACATAGCGAAAGATCTGTACTTGTTCATTATGATTTCCTTGTCGCAGGATACGTCCTTCTTGTTGTTCAATATCTGATGGTTTCCAAGGTACATCCAAATGATGCAATGCAATCAATCTATCTTGTACATTTGTACCAGCTCCCATTTTGGCAGTTGAACCAAATAAAAAACGAACCTGTCCAGTTCTTACTTTTGTGAACAGCTCCGCTTTTTTTACATCTGTATTTGCATCATGAATGTACGCTATTTCTTTTTCCGGCACACCCATATTTATTAATTTTAATTTTAAATCATCATATACGTTAAATGACCCATCGTTTTTAGGTGTTGATAAATCACAAAATACTAGCTGTGCTGATTTTAATTCTTTTGTATCCTTCCAAATCTGGTAACAATTTCTAGCACATTCTGACACTTTACCATCTGAAGAATCCGGAAATGATGAATCAATTAATCTTTGATCTAATGCAAGTTTTCGACCGTCATTTGTAATTTTCAACATATTGTCAATGGAGGAATCTATTCCACCACTTCGCACCAGTTCTGCACGATCTCCTAGTTCTGCCACATAATCTTTTTGCTCGTCAGTCGGTTTGATTACAATCGTCTTATATTCAACATTAGGAATTGGCAGATTTAACTGATCGAAAGTTTTAATGTCTGCTACTTCTTTAAACATACTCATTAATTCCGGTACGTTGAAGAAGCGTGAAAATCTTGTTTTGGTTCGATATCCGGTTCCTTCAGGTGCTAATTCGATAGATGTTACTGTTTCGCCAAATGTGGCTGCCCAGGAGTCAAATTGTGTAAGTCCGATTTCCTGCAGCTTATCCATCTGCAGATAACGCTGAATCGTAAATAGCTCGGTCATACTGTTACTGATCGGCGTTCCTGTCGCATAAGTAATTCCTTTTCCACCATTTATTTCGTTGATGTACTGACACTTGTTAAACATATCCGTAGATTTCTGTGCTTCTGTCTGTGACACACCTGCTACATTTCTCATTTTTGTATAGAGGAACAGATTCTTGTAATAATGACTCTCGTCTACAAATAACCGATCTACTCCTAATTCCTCAAATGTAACAATGTTATCCTTTTTTTCTTTTTTGTTGAGATTTTCTAATTTTACAACTAATTGCTTTCTCGTTTTTTCCATCTGTTTAATGGTAAATTTTTCAGCATTCATTTCTTTTGCAACTTCTATTGCTGTAAGAATGTCTTCGATCTGATCATTTAACATCTTTTTTAAACGTTCGTCACTTAATGGAATCTTCTCAAATTGGCTGTGACCGATAATAATTGCATCATAGTTTCCAAGCGCAATTCGAGCACAGAATTTTTTTCGATTCATTGGCTGAAAGTCTTTTTTCGTAGCAACTAAAATATTGGCTCCTGGGTAGAGTTGTAAAAATTCAGTTCCCCATTGCTCCGTTAAATGATTTGGCACTACAAACAATGCTTTTTGAGACAATCCAAGACGTTTTGATTCCATTGCCGCTGTAACCATTTCAAACGTTTTTCCTGCACCAACACAATGAGCTAACAAAGTATTTTTTCCATATAGCTGATGAGCTACTGCATTTTTTTGATGTGGTTTCAATTCAATCTCCGGATTCATTCCAGGAAATGTCAAATGACTACCATCATACTCTCTCGGACGTACAGAATTGAATTTTTCATTATAGATCTGGCAGATTTCTTCTCTTCGTTCACGATCCTTATAAATCCATTCTTGGAAAGCTTCTTTTATTGCATCCTGACGCTGAGCTGCATACATCGTTTCCGTCTTATTCAGTATATACCGAACTTGTCCATCACTTTCTACTCTGTCATATACTCTTGCATCACGCAAGTTTAATGTAGCTTCGAGAATTTCATATGCATTGATTCTTTCTGTTCCATATGTATTATATGCAATTGTATTGGAGGAAGAATCCATGTTTTTTCCTTTTATACGCCATTCCCCTGTAGTCTGTGAAAAATACACCGCAATCCGATTATTATGAAAATGATATTGTGGTGTATGAAATATTTCTTGCATGAATTGTTCGTAGATTTCTGGTTTAAGCCAGGTTGCTCCAATTCTCACTTCAATCTCTGATGCTTCAAGATCCTTTGGTTGTATCTCCTTCAATGCTTCAACATTTTCCTGATATTTAGGTTCTGAAAGTGCATATTTTTTTGCAACGGCTAATTTTTCTCTCACATTACCGGACAGATATTCATCATTATTTTCCCATTGTTGATTTTCCGGATTAAAGAAAATAATTCCTTTTAATTCGTTGATTAAAGATTCTTCACTCCGTTCAGCTAATTGAGCCATAAAAGGAAGATTGATTCTGGCGTATTCGCTCATTGAAACTGCGAGTGCTTCTACGGCAGTATCTACTTTTGTGATTGGTACAGCCTTGCTTATCGTTCGTTTGGTAAACATATCCGCCTTACGCTCTAGGTTACCGTTTTCATCTAAAACCTCCAACGAACATAACAAGCAATAGGAAGCATCTATAGAAAATGCTCTTTTATTTCCATTACTTCCGATTACTCCATATTTGTTATAAAATTCGTCGTAAATAGCGTTTAATTGTTTCTGTTCAGCCTTAATCTCTTCCTCAGTTCCGTTTTCATCCATTTGCAGAGCAATCAATCTTCTTACCGATTCTCTGATTGCAATCATGCCACGTACACGTTCTTCCGTAGCTTTTGGAATACTGACAGGACGCATTCTTGAATTTTCCCGAAAATAGAGTTGATCCTTTACTATTGTATAAGAATAGTTCTTAACACTCGGAACAGCCGGAATATCTTTCTGATCTTCCTCGAACATCACTTCTGGACGTTCTTCTACATAAATCTGTCCGTGAATCAATGAAATGGCGTGTGATAGCTGTTCTTTTAAATTTGCATTTTTATATGGTATACATGCATTCTCTTTTCCGTAAGGTCCACTGATTTCTTCCATGTGACCAAGAATCATCTCTGGATGAGTGATGAAATATTGATTTAATTCAATTCCATCTTCATTTACTCCGAGATTTAGCCATTCAGGTGTATCATAGGAGATTCCTTCTCTTTTTTGAAAGAATAATATATCAGATGTAACTTCCGTACCAGCATTATTTTTAAATGCATTATTTGGCAATCGAATTGCTCCTAAAAGTTCTGCTCTCTGTGACAAATATGCACGAACCGTATCACTTTTCTTATCCATCGTCCCTTTAGACGTGATAAACGCAATGATTCCTCCACTTCTAAGTTGATCTAAAGTTTTTGCAAAGAAATAATCATGTATCATGAAGTGCTGCTTTTCATATCTGCGATCAAATACTTGATAATTTCCAAAAGGAACATTTCCTATCGCAACATCAAAAAAATCATCCGGAAAACCTGAATTTTCATATCCAGTAATATGGATATCAGCATCCGGATAAAGTTGCTTGGCTATTCGTCCACTGATCTCGTCTAATTCTACACCATACAATTTTGAATTACGCATTGATTCCGGCATGACTCCAAAAAAGTTTCCTATCCCCATAGCCGGCTCTAATACATTTCCATTCCGGAACCCCATCTGTTCCAATGCATCATAAATACTTTCAATAATAACTGGTTGGGTAAAATGTGCGTTTAGAACAGATTCTCTCGCAGCTTTATATTCCGACTCTGTAAGTAATTCTTTTAGCTCGTTATACTCATTTATCCAGGAGGTCTTAGTTACGTCAAATACCTCTGACAAACCTCCCCAGCCAACATAATTTGACAATGTTTCCTGCTCAAATTTATCTGCTTGCCGTTGTTCTTGCTCTAACTTTTTCAACAACCGGATTGCATCTACATTTCTTCGATATTTTTCTTTTGTAGTACCGTTTCCTAATTGATAATCTGTAATATGGAAGTTTTCCGGCTTAATTTGTTTTTTAGAAACTTTTATTTCTTTTTGTATTTCACTTGTAGTTTCTACCTGATTTTCTGATGTACCGGATTTCGGTACATTCTCTTCTTTCTCTTTAATTTGCTGTTCTTGTTCTAGTGGTTTCCGTTCGTCAGACCTTTTATCAACTTCGATTACTTCCGGTAAATAGCGTTTTTCATAAATCATTTTTTCAATACGCTTGAGTACATGATTCCAAGATAAATTCACTATTTCGCAATCTTCTTTTCTAATCTCTATTCCTTTTGCATCATGATTTTCTGATGATTTCCAAGCTCCTACTATGGCAGGTGTACGTCCACCTATACCATATTCATTTCTCAGGAAGTTTATTTTATCTTGAGTATTATGCAGTTCACTAGCGTCTGTCAAATAATTATAAATTCGTTCTTTTCCATAAGAAATCTGAGATCCTCTGCCTAATACTGATAAAATCTCATCTTCTGTTATAAATTGATCTTCTGGGAGATCTATATCCATAGCTTGAACAATGTAATTATTTTTTTCCGGTGTTAATTCGGCAAACATTCTACGATATGCATTATTATTTTTCACGATCCATCTCTGGAAACGAGTTTCGTTTTGAGACATTTCATCAATCTCATCAAAACAAGCAATAATACTATTTTGTCCGTATGAAGTAGACATCATATGATAGATGGAATCTCCCCACTCTTCAACATGACGTAATTCATCTCGTAACACAGCTGCATCACGGAATAATAATTCTATACGTTCAGACAATGCTTTTTTTGTCACTTCTAATGCATTGATCATAATAGAATTAGACAGATACTCGCCTTGCTGATACATCTGGATAATTCGTTCAGAGGCTTCTTTCCAGGTAATAATCCGATCAAAAGTATTTTGTGCAGTATCACCTCTAGAAAAACGAATACCCTCCCGATCATACCACACAGCGATCTTTCTTTTGTTTAAGTAAACACCCCGACCGCCGGTCTTATATTCTTCTGAGAGAAATTCAGCAAATTGATCTTTTCCGATATCCTTGATCAATCGTGCTGCAATAGAATACTGTGAGTTTATTTCTCCTCCACCAAGACGAAGAATCGCATTAATCTCTGAATCCAAAATATAATTTTCATTCTTTTTGTTTTCATGCAGGCTAAGTTCAAGCTGTACCAGTTCTGTTTGTTCATCTTCTGTTGGAATAAATTCAAGCTGTGTATAGTCATCTTCCGCTTCTACTATATCATTTATTTGAACAGGATTTAATGGAGGTGTTCGCATTATGTGATTATCTGATTCTTTTTTAGGTTCATCTCCGTTCTCTTTTGTACCGAAATTCGGTACAGAAGCTGAATCAGAAACTGGCTCAATTGTTTGCTTTGTATTTAAAATCTCTTGTGCACTATTATTTTTTGATAATTTATGATTTCGCAAGAGATTCACTGTAATGCCATGTAATATTTCATTACATGCTTCGGTGGTTGCATAGCCTAAATGGCGTAAGACATTTAAGTTGTTGAAATTCGTGATAGACCGAAAAGAATCTGGTGAAAGATATGTGTCCGGATCATACCCGCATTTTGCCAAACAAACATAATATACACTATCATTAAGTAATTCTCGAAAATCATGTTTTAATTGGTCATCTTCCAGGCCTTCCAAATAAGTTCCCGTAACATCTTCCTTAAGTGCATCACACAGATCATCAATTACTTCATTGGTGCTTTCTTTTATAAGTTCTTGCAGCAAATCCGGTATATTATCAGTCACTTCATCAGTGGAAATGGTATTCTGCAGATAAGATTTTATTGTAGCTTCATTGTCAGCTGTAACTTTCCATATATATAGTGGCCGAGAATCGCTTCTTTCTACTGTCTGTGAAACATCAAACACATAGTCAATCTTTTCATAGCTTTTTTTGGTATGAATAAGTCCTATACCAGAACTACCTCGCTTAACAGCTCGATACATCAATTTGTTCCAAACATCATAGGTTGCAACAGCGGTTGCTTTTGGAGCTTGCGCATAGATCAAAATTTGGTCTTCAAACGAATATCGAAAAGTCCGAGGTGTTGTGCTTAAATATTTTTTCCACGCTTCTGGACTTTTAATGACCGCTTCAATTGTTTTCAAAGATAATTCTTTTAATTTTTTTAACGTTGTTGCCATATGTTTGTTTCCTCCTGTACCGAAATTCGGTACAAAAAGAGGACTCCTATCGATAGAGTCCTCTTTGAATACTTTGTTGTTTTTTCTTTCTGTTTAAATTCTGTTGTATTTCTGGTACATTCTTTTTACTCAGAGATTTTTCCTCACAATATTTTTCCAGAACATCTAATGCTTTTTGAATATCAGGATTCTTCTTATAATGCTGTATCATTTCCACATTTTCTCGATCTACTTTTCCCAAATGCATTAGTTCATAAGTTCCTTCATAATCACTACCATCTTTTAACTCAAAACCAATTCCTTTGATTCCATTCATTCGATCTGCAGGAATATTTTCATATATTCTTATTGCTTCTTCTAATGTAAGATTTTCATAGAATTCACCTAATGTTGGAAATTCCATACATTCTGCCACATAGAAAGAGAGGTGATTTTGTTCCGGAACTTTTGTAATCGTAAAATTCTTTTCTGCATTTTCTAATCGTGAAAGTAATGAATAGGCACTACGTACTTCACTGTCTATAGCAGATTCTTCTGTTACAGTAGTAAGCCATTCCTTGAATCCTTCAATATCATGATTCATAATACTTTCTATAATTTTCTCAACTTGTTCTTCCTTATTTTCAACGTTGTCATTATACACATAAGGATCATAGTCATAACTAAAATTATCTAAATCCACTGCTAGCTTTTTAATTTCGTTTTGATCAAGATAATTTTCCATTTCCTTATTATTCATCTACATCCACCTCCATAAAACTGATGGAAATAAATATTTCTTCGTCTGTAGATTGAATCTCTCTTGTCAAATCTTCCAGTGTAATATGTTCCTGTTCCTTTGTAACATTCGACATTTCCTCAGTCACCTCCCTGTTAACCAATATAGTAAAGGATAATAATTCCTGCTTGCGTACCAAAATTCGGTACATTACAAGGTCTTCTTACATTCGTGGTGTAAATTCTGCTGTTTTCTTTGGCTGCTTCGCTGTGTTCTTCGCAACGTCTTCCTGCTTCGTATTCGTTATTTCTTTAGACAGATTCTCCGCTTTATCAACTGCAAGTTCTAATACTTTCTCTTTAGAATTGTAATGTAATATTTTATCTGATAATAGATCTTTGGCTGACACCACTTTTTCATTTACATACTGTACCATCTCACGGAGTTCTTTCACCGATTTCGAACCATCATCCAGTACAATCAAAAGTTCATGCTTGGAAGACGGAAGGATATAATAATTGTTATCTGACAATAAACTGCCAATCTGCTCAAGTACTTCTGAATGCGCTAACATTCCTGCACCTTTATATGCATTTTCATTTGTTAACGTATATAATGATTGTCCGTCCAATTTTGCTCCATTATTTTCCAAAAGATTCATTGGTTTGGAAAAATTAAACTGTAAATGATTGATTATATCAAACGCATCCACAAGTACCGGTTTGTTCCATCTTCCCTCTACAGATAATGCATCCTGATGCAATTGTTCTGCAGTAACCCCCCACTTGTCTAACATATTCTTTGTCACATGAACAGATATTTCACTTTCTAGATTGATAGAATCCAAAAGTAACCTGTACTGTGCATTAAAAGCACCTACTTGAGTCACAACACTATTTGCTAAAACAGATTCAACATCTGGATCGCTTAATATAATCTGCAGATGTTTTTTGGCTTCTTCATAGTTGTTTATGTAACCTCGAAGCTGCTCTTTTGTTTCATCCATTTTTCCTGTAACAGACCATGCTTCTTCCACATTTTTTGCAATGAAATCCAAAGCTGAAAAAATATTTCTATCTTCCGTAAACGTATCATACACTTCTTCCAGATGGAGTCTGATTGCGTCTGGCGAATTGCCTTCTGAAACAATAAGACACATCTGTTTTCCTGCTTCAAACCTGCAAGTTGCAAAACTTTCCGGTAAATGAAACTTAATATTCTTCTCTACAAAACTCATAAAATCTTCTCTATTCATATATTGGTTCCTCCATTTTTATCTTTTGATTTTGTACCGAAATTCGGTACGTTTATTATTTTCTTATATTCTTTAATGACAGTCTCTGCTATTTTTTCTTGCAAAGGTTTTCCTGTTGCATAAACCACATCATGATATCTTCCTTCTTTTTCATATTGTGGCATATTAATGAAGTATCCTTTCTGCCCCTGCTTGATCGTAATTCCATGTATGGTAAGTCCTAATACTTGAATGGATGCAACACCACATATATATGCTTTAGCATTTGATGGATATCTTGGATTTATTGGATTTATTGAGAGTATTTCAATTTCTGGTAGATGATAATCCTTACTCATTTCTTCTTTGATTTTTTCTCCAACTGCTTTTCCAATCTTCTCCTTTAATGCTTGTTCTGGCATAAGAATATTTTCCCATTTACCATTCCGTTGTCTTCTCGGATAACTGATAAAAGAGATCTCTTTGTTAGTCTCTGGATCTTTATATTTCCTTAATTGCACTGGGAAACGTAGAAAGTTTTCTAGAGTAACAAACCCATATGCCCATACATCTGAGTCATAAGAAAGATGAATTTCCACTTGTATATTCATACCTTATCTCGCCGGTTTTGAATTAGTTTATTTAATCGTTTCATATAATCCACAGACAGATCTTCTGAGAAAAAAGCTTCGATTTCCTTTAAACTCATTCCAGATTCTAAGCAGCTAAGAAGATATTCTTTTTGATCATCTGAAAGTTTCTCGTTTTTCAAATATGTTTCGATAAATTTTTTAGTATTTGGCACAATAGAAAAATATTTACGAAAACGTTTTCCTATTCCTTCTCTCACCTCTTCCATCTGAATTTTTTCTAATTCAATCTTCGGCACAATATCTTCTTTTTCGGTATCTTGTAACTGTTGTTTGGTTTCAACCATATTGACTTCATCCTTTTCTTTTAGTTGCCCTTCTAATCGCTCAGTTTCTTTCTGCAACTGTTCAACTTGATGTTGTAACTCAACATTTTGATACTTTAACATTACTATCATTTCCTCCTTTGCATCTATAAGCTTATTTGATTTATCAATTTGCTCTTTAACAGCTTGATCAACGGTGTTCTCAAAAGATGTTCGAATTTCTCTGCTTTCTTTTGCAATTTCATTCACTTCATCTTTTAAAGTCATTACTTCTTGATATAACGGACTGTTACCTTGATACTTCTTCATCAAATATTTGCTCCGAGCTGCCTGGATCTGAGGAATGGTAAATCCTGCCAGTTCAATAATTTGATCGTCTTTCATTCCATCCAAAGCGCAAATAAGATACCATAAACATCTTTTGCTCTCTTTTGTTTCGTTTAACAGTTGACCGATCTTTTCTGTTTTTACGTCTTGAAAAATTTCATTCAAGTCAATCATGTTCTTCCTACTGCTTTCCAATGTTCCTGCACCTCTTTCTTCTTATTGTTTTGAAATTGCTCTTTCGGTTGTTCCATCGAGTGATAGAAGAACGGAACTCTTTCTTCCTCTCGTTTTATACGATTTATAATCTTTTTTTCTTTCCGAATATACTGTAATTCTTCTTCTATATTTTCTTCTCCTTCCTTCTTGTTTAAAACAGCATCCGGAAGGTGACATTCCAGTTCTTCTAACTCATCTAATACTTTTTCAAATTCATCATCTGAGTCTGGTATCTTCTTTAATTTTTCTCTCAACTGTTGATATCTTAAATATATTTCATCTTCTTGCAGAAAATCTGTACTGTATTTTTGGTTTTTTAAAGCTTTTTCTTTTTCTATCACCTTTGCTTCTCTTGTTAACAGAGCATCATAGGTTCTTATATTTTTTTGATTTAAATACAGGATGTTCTCATATAGCTGATCAATATGTAACAATGTTTTTCTTACCTCACTGTAATCTACGGCAAAAGGATTTTCTACGTTGTGATAACGATAGGAAACAAAATACCATTTTCGAATTCGTTTTTTTTGAAATTCTAAAATTGGTCTTCCAAAAGCAGCTTTTGAAATTTTATATGAATGTACTCTTGGAGTTTTTGGATAATGCTGAATATACTTTTCGTTTTCAATTCTAATCAGAATATCAGAATAACTATATCCATTTCCAAGCTTATAACTTCTCCATGCTCTCTTTTGTTCTGATGCTCGGAATGCATAATAGATTCCATGTTTCTCCGAATTTCCTTTCCGAACGTGATATCCAATCTTTTCCATGTTACGAAGGAATTCTGTTTCATTGGAAGAGATTGATATTATATAATCTATATCTGCTCGAATAATTTTTTTCCAATTTGGTTTTCCATTTTTCTCTGCTTCCCATTGAGCGTAAGATTTTCCATTTCTATTTTCCGGATCAAATTCCAATGGCGGTAATCCATGTCTTTCGCAAATCTTGTCGGTAATTGGCTGAATCTTTTTTTCCCAATCTCCATTTTCATACCTGTATTTGTAACCACTTATCCTGTTCACAGAATTGAAAACAATATGACCATGCATATGATCATGATCGTTATGAATTGAAAAAACATAATCATAATTGTCGCCTAAGTATTCTTCACAGAATTCTTTAAGCACCTGGTAAGCAATTTCTTCTGTTGCTTCTCCAGGTTTAAAGCTGATCACAAAATGATATCCCTGCCGGCCCTCTAATTTATCCCAGTCCATTTTGGTATCCATCATCATCTGATAGACCTCATCTGAAGTTACTCCCGCATTTCCACCAATCCATTTCCCATCTTCTGTTTTTTTCGGATTCATGATATATCGAATCGAATTGCTTAGATGTTTACCCCCGCCCATCTTTCCCTGCTTGATATTCATCAACTTTGTGATCGCCACGATCTTCCTCCAGTTTCTCGATCATTTTTTTTAATTCCTCTTCCACCTGATTCAAACATTTCTGCAAATAAAAAACGGAATCCTTATTCGAGTAACCGCTATTTATTTTTGCAGTTACTTGATTGATATTGACTCCGATTTTTCTTATTTGATATGTTAATTGTTTTATTTCTTTATAAAAATTTTTTTCTTCTTTTTCTTTTTTAAATAATTTATCTCGAATGTATGCAGAGATATTTAATCTTCCTTCTTTTGTACTGTATCGAAATTTACACTCACTATTTTCTTTTAAATCTTTCGTTAATTGATTCCATTCGTATTCGGAAAATCGAATCGTGTAACGAATATCTCTCCGACTCATACCTCATTCTCATTAAAATGAAAATCGCTCTCTGCAGTTTCTTGCGTACCGAAATTCGGTACAATCTTTTCCGGCATCTGCATATTTGCCGTGGATTCTTCTGAAGCAATTTCCATTTCCAAGGAAAACTCTTCTTTATTTTTTTTCAATAGTTCCAGGAAGACATCCATATTTTTTTCATTAATATCTCCAAAGCTTTCGCTAATTGCTTTTAATATTTTTTCATCTTTTTCTTTCCTGATTTTTTCTTCAAGATCTTTTTTCTTTAAGATAATTTTTTTCTTTTTCTCTTCATACTCCTCCATAAATTTATCTTTTTTTCTTTCCAGTTTTTCCAGATCGTCAATTATTTTTTGCAGCTGTTCTTTTAATTTCATCGCTTGTTCCTTTCTTGTAAGAAATAAAAAAAGGATGTCAGCAGTGGCATCCCTTTTCTCTGGTTTCTCTAATTATATTATATCAAATACATTTTTATTTATCTAGGTTCATTTAGGTCCGCCTCTTTAGTAGAAGGATTTTGACTCTTCAATATTTTCATGATTTTCATGAGCTAACAGTTGCTTCACCTCATCAAGTTGAATATATATTTTATTCAGTAATTCTGTTACATTTTCTTCCGGAGCAAGAATTTTTGCTTCTAAAAAATCTGTCGCACTTGGATATTTTTCACGATTTCGATTTTCTACCATGTTTACAGCTTGCTCTGATAATCTGTACGTTCTTTTCATTTTTTCCATTCGAGTTCTCCTCATTTTGATTAATTTAATGTGTATGGCTTTCTGTATGGCACGTGTATGGCTTTTCTGCCATACTGTATGGCAATTTGTATGGCATGTATGGCAAAACGTATGGCATGCGTATGGCTTTTTGTATGGCACGTATGGCAAAACGTATGGCATAAGCCCTTTTTTGTATGGCAATTTGTATGGCAAAGCGTATGGCAAAATGTATGGCTTTCCTTAAATCACCGTAGGGGATTTGCAAGATACGCAAAATGTCCGACATTTCACACTCTTGTTAGGGAAGTTCCCTAAGACCCTTTTTTTCGTAAGTAAGGTAATTTTTTTCATCTTCCAGTAGTGCTTTTACATTCGTACGGAATTGAATTTTGTCGATTTTTTCTTCCTGAAATTTTTCCATTTCCTCTTCCAAACGATCTAAAAGGTAATCATATTTTGTTCTCTTCATCAAAAAATCCACATTCATTTTTTCACTGTCCGAATGAAATGTAATTGACACAGGAATATCTTTTTTATTCAACTCCATGATCGCAGCCACAAGATCAGACAACATGGTAATTGGATGCACATCTTCAATATTACTTAGATCAAATCCAATCAGATCTTCCATGCTGCAGCCTATTTCTTTGCAAAATTTTTGCATAATTTCAACTGGAATATCTGTAAAATGATTTTCATAATTGGAATAAGCCGTTGGAAGTAGATTTAATTTTTCTGCCATCATTTTTTGAGAAATTCCATTTTCTTTCCTTATGATTTTCATTTTCATTCCGACTTTTAAATACTTTGATAATTTCATTTTTTCTCTCACCTCTTTCTTTAAAATTTTAAAAAAAGAACAGCAAAACTAATTTACTGTTCCTCTTTTTTCTGTATGAAATTTCAAGTTTCATCTTGACAGATGAAATGAATTTTTCTTTTCTTTTTTTCTTTCTTGTCTTGATTCTTTCGTCTGAAATAATTTTTCTAAGTCCATATTTTTTGATAACTCTATTTCATGAACTGTCATTAGAAAGTCTTCTGCATTCAGGTAATCAATAGAATCTATTTTTGTTGGCTGTCCATTATAAATGACGCAACATTTTTTCACCGGAGCAAAATTTTCATTGATATAATTTATAAAGTCTTCATTTCGCAAATGCCGCGTCTGTTTGTCTACAACTTGATCTGAATGCTTGATTTCAAATAGATAACTTTCTTTTTTCTCCATGTCTACAATGATTAGATCAGCCTCCGCATCCGGCAAGTCATCTACTGGACCAACTGATAATTGTGATACATAAAACCTTTTGCAATCAATCTCTTGATAACATTTATATGTTTCGGAAAGAATAATATTTTCAAGAAGAATTCCCTTCACAAATTGATCTGCCCTCTGCATAAATATTGTTTTGTCTTCAATCTCACACGTTTTATTCCATACATTATCCTGCTCCAATTGATGTAGTAATTCCGTCGCATGTGCATAAATCATTCCTGGTTGTTGCAAGATCTCTAAGTCTCGCCCACCTCCTCGTTTCAGAGATTGAAATGTTGGTATTGTGATATACAGATCCAAAAATCTCAAATATTTTTTTATCATTTCCAAATCTTCTTGTGTTACTACTGTCTGCATCTCATCATTATTTTTTATTCCTAATGCTGATTTTGTTGCATCATTAATAAACATAATCTTAAGTTTTCCTTGGTATTTTGATTTATCAGTTTGGTATGTTGCATACAGAGGTGCACTTTTATAGGATCGATTGATTGCTTTCATAGTAATTTCATAACTGAATCTATTAATCATTTTCTGGATTACAGAAACAAGTTCATTTCGATCATAAAGTTCTGTCAAAACTGTAGCATGTTTTCTTTTTTCTTCTCTTCCCTCCAATCCATGCAGGATATTTTCTACGATAGCTGTATTAAGATACTCATTTGCATTTTGGTTATTTTTATAAGTGGTATTGGTAAGTGTTCCACCATACTCAATGTAAGAATCCAAATCTTTTTTACAAATTCTTTTAAACTCCGCATATGGAATCTGTGAAGTATGGATTAGAATTGTGCGATCATAAAGAATATCTGTTTTCGCCATATAGATTCCAAAAGAATCTGTTCCCGCAATAACAATCTTTGCTCCCATTGTACGATAATAATCTGAAAATACATTTCCATACACCTGTAAATCTTCAATTAGTGTCACTTCATCTATAAAGAAAAGACGCTTTCCTTTTTCATACAACTCATCAAGCACCTGCTCCATTTCCAGCATATCACAGGTTTCTTTACATAAAATATAAACGCTCTTTTCTTTCTCTTCTGGTGGCAACTCAGAAATACACTGGTTCATCATAACGGTTTTTCCTGTACGCCTCAGTCCATATAATGCACAGATTTTCCCATTGTAATCTGGATTGTGTTCTGTTATATATTTATATAATTGGGGATAGCAGTCTCTTTTTTCAGGATAATCTTCTGCTGAAATATTTCTTCCATCTACAATTCTCATCTTTTTTTTGATCTCTAATAACGCTTTATCCTGCCACTTTTCCATACCATCATCCTCTCCGACAATTATGATTAAGTTTTCTTATTATCAGTGTACAAAATTTTCTAATGTATTTCAATACTTCCTACAGCCAATAGCTTTTATTGTATTATAAACCCAAAGCTTTTTTCTATGATATGATACGTTACCTGCACCTGTTTCTTATCAATTCGTGGTGTTATAAAGTCTACTTCAAATGTTATCTCCTGATCTGTTTGAATGATTTTATCTGCCGGAATCGAAAGTTCTCTTCTCAACTCATTGTTTTCTTCCAGATATTTTTGCATCTTGCTTTCCAAACAATTCAAATCTTCTTCCGGAATTTTTCCTTGCAGATTTTCTTTTCCTGATAAGACTACCGGGATATTTTCCTGTCCTTTTTCATTCCATTCAATCGGAAGATCCTGTGATTCTTCCCAGGAACTTGTATCAACAGCTTTCGTATCTGCTTCTTTTTGTTTGAACCATTCTGCAATAGCTTGTTCAGAATCTTCCTTCTTTTCTGTCCAGAAGAAAAAGCTATTGTCTTCTTTTTTATAGGACGCAAACAAAGTACTTCCATCATCCAATGTAAAATAAAAGCGGATCTGATTTTGTGTTTCATAAATTGCATCGGTACAAGTAAGCGTAGTGACAGAAGCAAACAATTCATCCTGCTTTAACAACTTTTCTACTTGCTGTTCCATGCTTTTGATTTCTTCAGCAGAAAAATAAGGCTCCAATAAATTGACATTTACAAAGTCCATCTTCCGCTGTTCTTCTTTTTCTTCTGTCTTCTTCTCAAGCTCAACTGTCTGTTCTTCGGATTTTATCTTTTCTTTTTCATTCGCATTTTTTCTAAACAGAAAAATACCACCAAACAAAATTCCAAACAGCAAAGCTAGTAAAAGAACACTGATTAAAATTCTTTTTTTCATATTCGTCACCATTTCATTATTGCAAATAGTTATAGCCAAGGTTCACCGCCCTGACAACTCTTGAGTTCCATTCTGGTTTACAGCTTGGCGTTCCCGGATTCGCATGGGATGGATACCACGTACTGTATTGAACTACAAACTCCACTACACACCGCCCATTTTGATGTCCATACTGGTTACAGCCTGCATCATTTTGATTTTTGATATCTCCGATCACACAATGCAGGACATCTCCATTTTCTCGATAGAAATCGATATAATCTCCAACCTGTCCATACAAGGTGGTACAAGCAATCACATATCTTCCATCGATGATTCCAAATCCTTCACTGTCATAATGCTCTCCACTTTGTTCACGCAGCTGGTACTGTCGGCTGCTTGGACTGGTGATCGTTCTCCATCCCATATAGGTATGAGTTGTTCCCATTCCTTCCGGAATTTCAATCGTAGTTCCTGCCGGATATTCCGGATTACAATAGCCCGTAACATACGAACTATTCAATGCATAGCTTCTTGAATGTACTGCATCCGAAGTATTCCCTTCAATTGTAACGACTCTTCCATTCTCCACATACTGAACAATTCCAATGTGTGTATCCGCACCAAACACGATAAAGTCTCCAGGCTGCGGCGTATAGCCTTCGGATGCGTAATGGAAACGTCCTCTTTCGGCATAGTACCTGTGATACGCTCGAACAGCTGCAGCTTTTGGAACAATACCGGAATCAATCAGTCCTGTTTCATTTGCACACCAGGAAACAAAACACGCACACCACGGTGTCACATCTCCATTTACAAATTGGCTTCCCATAACATATCGCCAGTACTTTGCTCCACTTGGATTATTTTCTTCCTGCAAAGCGATCTGTACGATTCTTTCTCCACCTCCTGCTATCACAGGAGTCGAAGACATCAGGGAAGCTATAATCCCTATGAGCGTTGAAATGATTGTTACCACTACAATGATTGGAACTAAGATTGCAATGATCACTCCAATTATAACTGCAAGGAATGAAAATACTGCCTGAACCACAACGGCAAGTACGGATAGTAATACCGCACCAACTGCCGCACCAATATATTTCAAAGAGGATGGCAAGGAATCCATTTCATGGTTTGCATTCTTGATCTCTGTCATTTTGGATTCTACATTTCTAATTGCCTGCTCACTTGCCATGGAGCGTTCCTGCATATAATCTTTGAACTTATCAGCTGCTTTTTTCCCTGCCGTGACAACCAGACTTCCTCCTGCTGTAGCTGCTCCAGAAGTTGCTGTACTTGTTGCTGTTGCAGAATCAGCTACCGCTTTTCCTGTAACACTCTCCTTATTGATTCCTGCTTTTATTTGTAGTTTTATCTGCCCCTGCTCTTTGGAAAGATACCTTTCTCCTTTTCGGATGGATTCTTGTCCTGCAGCTGAACTTCTCTTGTCCGTAATTCCTTGTATTTCATTTTCTGATGATAGCTTTTTGTTTTTCTCTCTATGATTCCAATGATTTTGGAATCTTTCCAACGGATTGTACTCAAATCCTTGATATGTATTTATCCCTGCTGTTTCCTCCATACGATAAAGATCTGCTGTATAAACATTTGCTACTTTTTTTTCAATCTCTTCTATGAAATCATAATTGTCTTTTAAAATTCCGCTTCTTGCTTTTGAACTTGCTTTAGCTTCTTTTATTCCTTCAGCTATATATCTTTTCTTTAATGATTGCGGTAACTGATTCCATTTATGAATCTCTTTTCCATCTAAAAACCTTGTTGGATCTACATAAGCTGATTGTTCTTCCTGACGGTCTGGTTCATTTCCCATGCTCAGGGCAGTCATATGCTGCTTGGAAGTTTTAACTGACTGCTTTGCAGCATTTAAGGCAAGTGCTGTTGCTTTAAATGTTTTTTCGTCTTTTGCATTAATCCGCATCCTATCCAACCCTTCTGTATCTGCCGTTTACTTCTCTGAGTTCCCCTTTCTCTTCTAACAATTTCAGATATCCAAGACAGGTTTCCGTGTCTTGATTAAACAAACGTTCCACATCTGTTACTGTGATATCCATAATACAGGCAACCTCAAGAATCAGTTCTTCTTCTTTTTTACTCAACACAGAACGTGGCTCTGTTTTTTCTTTTGTACCGAAATTCGGTACAACCTCTTCTTCAAAAGATAACCGTTTTTGTTCCTTCGCTTTTTCATGGAAATTGGTGCTGTAATTCTTATACAGTACGTTCTCCTTGCTGATCAGTGCATCAAACATCACAACCTTTTTATTCCACACCATGACACCCTCTCCGACATTTCCGGAAGACAGTGCTTTAAATTCCTTTGCACTAAATTCCTGGATAGCAGCAAGGCTCTGTGCGTCTACACCACCCTGATCAAGAAAAGCTTTGTAGGAACAGTTCTGGAACAGTTCGATCAGCGTCTGATTAGACAAGGCTGCCGTTACATTCTGCATGGCCATTGTCACGATTCCACCAAACTTACGGAACGTAATTACCGCATTATTAAGCTGTCTTGCACTTCCCGGTTTTTTAGATACTACCTGTGTTTCATCAATCACGAGATGCGTTGCCTTCTGAAACCTCTTATTGTAATCCATACGTACGGACAGATAATGCAGGATTGTAACCATAACTGCCTCCCAGTTATTCTCTGGCACGTTGGACATTCCAAAACCGATCATACGTCGATTCAGACTTACATTGGATGGATGAGCCAGCATATCACAGCTACCAATGGTATATTCTTCCAAACTGTTGTAGATCACTCGGATCAAGGATGCATCATGCTCATTATCGACTCGTTGTAATTCCTTATAGATTTCCTCTCTCAGCCACAAAAGTGTCGGCTGTCTCTTAAGTTTCTTCTGTCCAAACACTTCCTTAAACATGCGTTCCGTACATCGGCTGATGATCGAATCATGCTCCTGTGTGACATTGATGTTTTTCATAGCAGCTGCACACAAGGTCTTGGCATATTCCGTCTGTTGTGCAATAAATTTTTTCTGTACTGCAACGGAAGATGCAAACACTTCTTCTGATACCTCAAATCCGTTTAGGAAGATTCCGCTTTTTGGTGTCAGATCGAAATAACTTCCTTTGTCTTTCTCTACAATATCCCGGAATTCGTTTTGTGGGTCGATTATCATAATATCGTCATCTGTTGAAAGCAGCGTCTGTGACAACTCTGTCAGTTTGATCAGCATGGATTTACCGGAACCGGAAAAACCTACGATAATTCCATGTGGGTTCGGCAGCTTCTTTCGATTTCCCACAATGAAATGCTTTGTAGTACGGTTCAGGCCCATCATCTGTCCTCCCGGCTCAATGACATCCTGTGCAAAGAAAGGCTGAAATGCAACAAGGGAAGAAGTTAAGAAGAAACGCATATAATCAACTTGTCTTCCACCGATCGGGAGTGCCGTATTCCATGCTTTTAACTGTGTATAATCACAGGTTTCTAGCAGAACACCTTCTCTTTTTCCGATCGCCTGCATCTCCTTCATACGTTCTGCAAGTTCATCCTCATCATGAGCTGTGATCACAACCAACAAATTTAGAAAAAATCCCTTTTCATCATTTTCATCAAGCTGATCGATATAGGATTCGATCTCATTCTTTTTCTTCTCTCTTGGATAGGATGCATTAATGGCCGGAATACCTGCATTTCGCTTCTGTTCAATCTCCTCGGTGATTGCTCTTTCATTATTGACCTGTGCATTGATCAGCTTGTCATTTACCAGGTCTGTCTCAACCGGAGCATAATCCAGTGTGAGAAAAGATGGATAAGAAACATTTGACATGGAACGAATAAACTTATCCGTATCAATTGCCTGACGATATCTGTGCCCGAACAAAACCGTAACATAGGTGTCTCCCATGACCATATAGTTTGGATACTGTTTAATGCTTCGTGGTAAGATATCATTCTTCCAGTCTTTCTGATGTTTCTTTTTATCGGATGGGAGATTGATATAATCCTGTTGCTCCGGATGATTCGGACAGATCAGTTTCTGCAGTGATTCCAAACGTTCCAAGGTGCTTAGCTTTTCAATTCGACTCCCCCAACCGCCAAATGCTTCTATAATGGTTGTCTCGATCGCATTCAAATACACTCTTGCATTCGCTTCATTATCTGCTCTTGTAGTCACAGTCAGATAACGCAGCGTAGTTACATTCGGATTGGTTTCCTTGATTCTTTCATCCTGCCACTGTCTGATTCCCTTTGCAATGTCCGGATATTCCGCTTTGTTCTTCTCTGCTCGAATGGATGCTAAAAACTCATCCATGCTTTGGTATTCATTGGCCAGTGTGATCTTAAATTCCACATCCATAGAATTTAACCAAAACATCAGATTCATAAGAAAATCTTTCTGTTCTCCGATATTCTTGTTGATGTAATTGATATCTTCAAAGATATAGCATCTGTCATAAACCGCCATTTTTTCTTTTGGCTCGATCTTAAATATCCCATTCTCAAAAGCTCTGTCAATCTGCAGAGATTGTTTTACATTCTTTGGTACTTTCACTACCGGCATTGTTTTGCTTTTTTTTGACAGAAACAGACTGTTTCCGTTAAAGATTGACATTTATTTCTTCCTCCTTGTAGTTCTTTTTTTCTTTAGCTCATTGATACATTTTGTATCCATAGAAAAGATTCTGTGCTGTGAAACATTCCTTTCTTCCATTTCACAAGGCAGTTCCTTAGTCTGCATATAGAACCACATATTCTTTAATGATTCAATCCAGGTGTGTCCCTGATGCTTCACCATTGCTAGATAGATGATCGGAACCATGAATGGGATTCCGGCATAAATACAAAGGTTGATTGCAAGGCCCGTTGCCTTCCACACAGAAAATGCAATTCCTCCTGCAACAAGAAGAGCAACCACACCATACCCTAACTCCCTTGCGGTAAACCCTTTCCATAACTCATTTTTATATTGTTCCTCAAAATCTTTATTTAAGTCTATTTTCATGCACGTTCACCTCATTACAGATTGAATGTCTTATTTAAAAACGTTGGTGCTCCTTTTACGGAAACCGCCATCAGGATCATATAAATCATGGAATTAAGTGCCTGGGCAAATCCATCAAACGTATTTACGATCACATTACTTTCAGTAAAAATTGATACCCCGGCTGTAATCCTTCCTGCGATTGCAATTGCGAGTGCAATAACCACGATCTCAAATGTATTGGACAAAAAGCTCTTCATCCATGCATACGCTGTTCCTTCAACTCCGCGTCCTCCTGTAATCGTTGGCATGGCAAGTGGGAAGGTTACAATCAGGATATAAAGTTTGATATAACGGCTGTACATCGTGATTAGAATCAGAAATGCACAGACTATTGCTACAAGGAAATAAAAAAGTCCGTAAATCCAAAAGAACATAATCGAACCGATATCAACATCACCGGTAAAAAAGGAAGGCGGTTCGATCATAACCGCCGTTCCTGCCATAGCTGATGCCATTTTAAATATCTTTTTGATCACATCCAATCCTTTGACCAACAGTACATTTAGAATCACTACTTTGATCAATGCTTCGATCATAAGTTCCACTGTCATATTTTCTTTAAAGTTTCCAACCGCTTTAAAAAATCCCATCATGACAAAGAAGTTCAGACTCATAATGCCGATCGATAAGGCCCACGGATACAATTCGTTATTTACATAACTCCAAGTAGGAGATGAAAACTCTTCCGGTGTCTTTGTCATAATCCCAATACATACAGACATGGTGGTATTCCATATCGCACTAGCAATCTGATAGAACGGTCCATATAATAAACTGCCATTTAGAAAATCCGGCAACCAGTCTGGCATCTTTCTTCTCCTCCTTTTTATGCTCCTACACTTGAAGTGATCACTGGAATCAACTGTGGTGTGATAACTGCAACAAGACCTCCTGCAATTCGTTTAAATGCCATAGACTGTGCACCACCGTCCTGAGAGTTCATGGATTGTGCCCACTCAAAAACACCCCATAACAGATACAAACTTCCGATGGAGGACACGATTGCTGCAATCAGCCCATAGATTGTATTAAAACCAGTCTTGATTACTGTATTTCCATCAGTTTCTGCAGCAAGTACCGGAAATCCTAACTGCAAAACAAATACTGCTGACAGCATTAAAGAAAGTGTCATCAGTGTTACCAGTTTTTTTCGATCCAATTTCATTAATTTCTTTCTCATTTCTTTAATTCCTCCCAATATGTAAAACTTTTACGAAAATAAATACTAATACAAGCAGCACTACCGCAAAGGTTCCAAATCCTACTAAACCTTTCCATACATCTGGTGCAAACATCGCTGCTACAACTCCTAATACAATACTTAAAATAAATGCGATTACTACTATTACTTTTGTTTTCCAATTACTTCTTCTCATTTTTATTCTCCTCTCCAGTATTTTTCTCCTGCTTACATGGAATCCTGCGTATTTTTTGTAAATCCTTTAATAGAATCTCTGTGATCACATTTGCTGTATCACTATCTGACAGATAACGATACAATGCAGTTTCATAATCCTTATAATGACTGTTCTTTAAATAATCCTTAGATGCACGTAAACGTTTTGCTACTTTTCCTTTCGGATATTGCTCCAACAGAAGATCTAGCGTCTGTGAAATGTTTTCCGTCTTTTCATATTGTTCTTTCATATCTTTGTAGAACTGCTCCGGGAATTTCATTCTTCCCAATCGTTCTGCATACAGATAGTGTTTCTGCTTTGTAAGAAGGAAATAAACGATCGCACCCACAAAACAAATTCCGGCAACTAATGCAAAAAGAATGCCCGTTCCCATGTATTGTAAAGCTGTCATCGTCACTCACCTCTACTTCTGACGGAAACAGTCACTTACTTCATGGACTTTTTCCATTAAACAATCCGGAGCCATGGTATTGCTGAAATATCCGGATGCATAAACCCGATGCTCCTGTTCGTCATAATAAAACTTCACTCCCGGATGCTGTGTATTTAAACGAACAAGCAGTTTATCTAATGCTCTGCTTTTCTTCTTTGGAACTGAAATGTCAAACGCTGCCGGACTTGAAAACAGGAACACATAATCTAAGTTATTGATATTAACATGCAGCTGTTCCCCCTCTTCGGAGTGTCTGATTTCAGAAGAAATATATTTTGGTTCATTTTTTACCAAATATCTGTTTAAAACGGATGCTGTCAGCTCTTCAAATACTGCACTCTTTCGCTCTGACTCATTGGACTCCTGTTTTCTTCCGAAGGTTGGAACATAAGGTTTTTCTTTTGTACCGGAATTCGGTACGTCTTCCTCTTCTTCCTCATTTGTACCAAAATTCGGTATAGCTTCCTCTTCTTTGCTTTGAGAGATACTTGATACCAGTGTTAACAAACGGTTCTTTTCTGCTTCAATTCTCTTAATTTCCTCAGAAAGGCTCTCCTTTTCACTTTGTAGCTGATTATTTTCTTCTTCAAGCTGTTTACTTTTTTTATTCAGCTCTTCGAGTTCCTCTTTTAAATTTCTGCTCTCGTTTTCGTAAGCTTTATTCTCTTCTTCAAGACTCTGCAGTTCTTCTTCATTCCACTTATTCATTCCACCAAGTAAGGATTCAAAAAACTTGGTTGCTTCTCCTCCTGGCTTTCCATCTGCATCCAAAACAAGTCCTAGCATATCTAACTTATGCTCAAAAGTTTCCTTTGACTGTTTTGCCTGAATTTCCATGTTTTTTGCTTTTTCAATCTGCACCTGATAGCGTACTTCCATGGAATCCTTTGCTGTCTCAAACTCCTTTTCTTTTTTGTTCAGTTCTTCTTTGTCTCGTTCAAGCTGTTTTCTTTCTTTACAGAGCTGCTGATACCAGGTTTGCTGATTTTGTTCCTCTTTATGCAGTTCCTCTTGTTGTTTTTTCAGTTCCTGCCCTTTTTGATTCAACGTCTCTTTTTCCTGCTTGATCGATTCGAGTAAGTTATTTAATGTTTTTTTCTGTTCCAGATAATCCCTTTCTCTTTGCTGAAACAGTTTCTCCCGTTCTTGGTAGATTTCATTCAAATCTCGGTACAATGGATCCTGGTTTGCTTCATTTATCATAATGTTCCATTCGCTCCCTTCTTCATTTTAATTCTATAAATAGTTCCACCCATCACAGTTACAGACATCCCAAGCAAAACAGAGAACACTAAAATTCTGCTTTCTTCTCCGGTTTTTGGTGCAGGACCACTTAAGATTTCTTCTACTGCTTTTGTTTCCTCCTCTTGTGTACCGAAATTCGGTACATCATCCTTTTCTTTCACTTGTTCGCTATTCTTTGGCTCTTCCTTTTTCTTTTGCTCTTTACTTGCTTTTGTTTCTGTCTCAGGAACTTCTAGCCGCTGTACACTTTTTAGTTCTTCTTTTTTCATGTTTCCACCCGTTTTGAGCATAAAAAATGCACCGAAGCCGCAGCCGATGCCAAATAAAAAAATCAGGATGGTAATGATTACTCTTTTCATCCCACTGTTTTCCTCCCTTAAAGGATGAGTTTTTCTTTTGTCACTTTGCAATTAACAGCCAAACGATACGGAGTCCTTGAATAGCCGGTACAAGTTGCTAAAGTAAAGGTCTGTACATCCTCTTGATCTGGCTTCCAATCATCCTGGAATACCGCATCCTTTTTGTGACAGGAATATACAGACACGATCGTAAGTCCCTTGATCCGCTCCGGCGTATAGATATAAATGCTTTGTACTTTGTCTTCATCCACTGTAAGTTCATCTAATTTTCCAAAGATCTGCCCGGACATCATATTATGTCCGAAAAGACAGATGTGCGGATCTGACAAGTTTTCATTTGCATGAGCAAAGGTAAATACCGAACCTAGTACACTTCGTTTTCCATCAAATCCCTTGTTTAAGTATTCTGTATCTGTTCTGCCATGCAAGATAGGTTCATCCACTCCGATCTGTGGGATATAAAGCCATCCAATGATATCCGGATTGATTTCCTTAAGTAATTCAAAATCAATCCTCCTGTTCATAGGATCTGATACATCCTCATTACTTTCCTGTACTACAGCCGTTTTTTTGATTGCTTCATGACTGATCTTTGCATCCAGAAATGGTTTATGTTCGTGATAGGCAAGAATACAAAATACTACTGCCATTCCAAGGAATAGCACGATCAGAAATCTGTATACTCTGTCTCTCATTTAATGTTTCCTCTTATACAAAATCGTACAAAGCAATGCTCCGCACACACAGATTCCTGCCACTGTGACATACTTCCAAGTGTTCTCCTGAAGACTTGTCTGCGGTGCAACATTGTCTTCCTTTTCCGGCTTTTCTGTATGTTTTGGTGCGATCATAACATCATACTGCATCTCACCTTCTGAATCATTCCAGGTCGGTACTGCGATCAAAGATGGTTCGACCGTATCATAGGTTTCTGTATCCTGTGCATAAATCAGATATACGCCTACCTCCAGGTTTTTAAATGTTACGAATCCATCTGCATCTGTCGGTACTGCACTTGTACTTTCTCCCGCAGTTGCAAGCAATTTTTCTGCCGCAGTTTTTAGATCATTTGCATTCTCGATCGCATTTAAATCTACTTCACTCTTTTTATAAGTATCTGTCAGTACATACTCTCCATCCATAATATCTGCAACTTTCTGACAGCTAATCTTTACGTTACTTTTTTCTGTTCCTGCTTTTCCGTCGGTCAGCACCACCTCAATACTTCCGGTTCTTACCTCTTCGACCTTTGCAAGCTCCTCACTGTCCGGCAACACCTGATCTCCAATGACCGTGACCGTTTTATCGATTACAAGATCATTCTCATTTAATGTTGTCTCTGCCGCAGCTACATTTGATGCACTAAGAGCTGCAAATACACACGCTGCGGCCAGTATCTGCTTATATCTTACCATCTTCATATGTCTCCCTTCTGTTCCATAAATACAATCCGATTGCTATCGCAGCAAACAAAAATGGCAAGAGGAAAAAGATAAGTTCTCTCGCAGATGGAAGTTCCTGTTTGATTGCATCATGCTGTGCCTTCTTATATTCCACACGCTTTCCAGTTACCAGTAACCGGTGGGTGTTGATTCCATACGGTGTACACGTAACCAGTGTCACCAGGTCCTCTCCTGCTTCGATCTGCAGACCGGAGACATCTTCCGGCTCTACGATCTGTATCTTATTTACCTTATATGCAAGTGTTTCATTTCCAATCCTTAAGAAGAACAGATCTCCTTCCACCATCTCATCCAGGCGGATCAATAGTTTGGAGCTTGGAAGTCCTCTGTGTCCGGTCAGAACACAGTGGGTATTTGCTCCGCCCACAGGAAGGCTCGTTCCCTGCAGGTGTCCGATCCCGTTTGACAGTGCGGTATCATCCGTTCCATGATAGATCGGCAGTTCCACATTGATCTTTGGGATATCCAGACTTCCCATTGTTCCATTCCCGGATATGTTCAGCTGCTTTTCATAGCTTTCGTCACTTAAGATCTCGGTATCAGAATTATCTACAACTGCACCGCCTGTCTGGTAAAGCATGTCATTGTATGCAGCTGCATTGTCCATGATCTCCTTAAGCTTTGTATCATCTTTTTTGCTTACTGCGTTTTGGTAAGTAGCAACGGCATCTGATTGATGCCGCTGCTCGATCACATTCCAGATAATTGGTAGACAGCAGAGTGCAAATCCAATGATGAATATGACTCCCGTACTCCATTTTTTTCTCATGCAATCTCCTTCCTTTTTGCTTAGATCTCTTCGTCTTTCTTACGCCCTTTTGCAATGGCAACGCTCATAAGAACAACACCTGCTCCAAGCATGATCACTACTGTAGATGTACCAGTAATTGGAAGCTTCTTTCCAACCTGGTTGACGATTGTAATATTGGCTGAACCATCTTCTACGCTTGTTTCCAGTGTTTTGTCCTCTGACTTACTGATACCATTGTAGAAGGTTTTGATATTGGCTTTTGCATCAAATGCTGTAAGCGTCTTATCTGTTGCACCATCGCCCTTTACATAGCTGTCACGTTCTGTCGTAAATGTAGCTTTTAACTCTAATTTGATTGGATCTGTCAGTAAACGATATCCGTCCGGAGCGTCAGTCTCTTTCAGATAATAAGTACCACTATCAAGTCCGTAGATATTAAATGTTCCATTTGCATTAGATACCATTTCTACAGCTGTATCTGGCTTTGTGCCACCTGTGTGGTCTGTACCTCCAATGGAATCACGGTTGATGACAATATATCCATCCTGTCCTTCTTTTACATATACTTCATTCTTGCAATCAGCATCTGAGTACAGACGGAATTTTGCTCCATCCAGAACTTTATCATGGTCATTGGTCTTGATTGGATTTAAGCGGTAAGTGAAGCAGACTACCGTATCCCATGGAGTATAGCCAGTTTTTCCTTCTCCTTCAGAATCTGCATCATTGGAGAACTCAAGACGTACATCATTTTCAAATCCTGGACGGCCTGTATTCTCTGCCGCTTTGTCATTGAGTGTTGCGTTGTATGTAACGGTAACTGTCTGACCATAAGTATTTTCTTTTCGGTTATCCACTGCATCAAACTCACGGTCTACGATTGCTTTCAGATCTGCAACAGCAATCATAAAAGTATCCCCGTTTCCTGGCTTCTCTTTAACAGCAAACTCTGTGTTACTGAGAGTATATGTTTTTGCCTTTCCATCTACTGTTCCGGAGATTTCAATTTTTACACTGTTTTTATTGAATGTCAGTGCATCGCTCATAACATCATGCCATGCATAGTAATAAGTATCGTATCCATTGATGTCAGGAACGTTGGATGTATACTTGTATGGAACTGTCTGACCAATCTCATAATCTCCGATATCATTCCATCTGTCTCCATCTGTAATATTGGCGTTTGCATCATCTTCCTGAATCTTCTTTGTAACACTTGGATAATCCGATTTGATCTTGATCTGTGCTTCCGGGTTTGCTGTGTTGACCATGCAGAGGGAAGATGCTGAATGTGTTCCCTCTACATTGGATACTTCGTCAATAACATAATATCCATACTGCAGTCCATCCAGACGAATGGAATTATCAGAACGGACGTTTTTTACATTGACAACCTCCGGTGATTCCTTTAAAGTTGTCATCTCATCTCTCAGTTCTTCGATGAAATAACGGAAGTCACTGTAACGGCTTTCTAATGTCTGATCTGTTGTAGCTCCTTCCACTGGATAATTATTTAAGGACTGGATATAGTCAATTACCTGATACTCTGTAACGTCAGCCGCCGAAGTCGTTGTTCCTTTCTTTGTAAGTGCTTTTGCAACAACATTCTTTAAAGCCTGCTCATAGGTTGGATTGAATGTATAATTGATGGATTCCCCACCTTTTGCATTTTCTGCCTCGAACAGCTTATATACATTAAACTTCTTTCCAACCAGTGTCTGTCCCTCATTTCCTGCAATATCAATGTGTGCCTGTCCAGTTCCCATTGTAGCAATACCCTTGACCGTACTATATTCTGTCCCATCTGCCGCATAAACAACCGCAGCCATTCCATTCTGGAACATCGGCATTGGTATCGCACTGATTGCTCCTGTCAGTGCAAGTGTTCCTGTTAACATGATCGCTGCTTTTTTCTTGTTATTAAATCTTGTCATTTTTTTCATTTCCTTTTCTTCTCCCTTTCTTAAATTGATGAACAATTCCCACAGACATGCAGGCTACACCAAGTAATACTATGAGTAATGTGGTATGAGTACCTGTCTCCGGCATCTGTAGTCCGGTGTGGTTTTCTACCTTCAGATTCACAATTCGCTCATGCGGAGTTCCCTCGATTGCATAATCTCCGGAATCCTTTGTATGAACTTCACCATTTACATAGTATTCATACTGTCTCTTATCATTGATCTTGGTATAGATTTCATAAACATAATCATTCCCGTTGATATCTTTTGGGATTCGATATCCCTGCGGTGCTTTTGTTTCCTTCAGGTAATACTTTTTCTCAACTTCTAACGGATCTGTTGTCACAACACCAGTATTATCTGTAACGATCTTAGAAACCACTTTCGTACCTTCCGCATCTTCGTAGAGCGTAAACTCTGCACCTTCCAGTGTTTTTCCTTTCTCGTTGACTTTTGTTATTTTCAGCTGATATGGAGCTAAGGTATCTTCTACACATAATCGTGCGGTTCCTTCTTTTTCAACCTCAAACTGCATGGAATTATCCTTTGCTGTATTAGAATCTAAAGTGATTTTATTGTCCTTAGCAACGGTAAAGGTTACAACTCCACTATTTACGGTATATTCCTCCGGTGCAGATACCTCTCGTACCTTGTGCTGTCCATAGCCTAATGTCTTGAACTTACATACTCCGTTTGCATCTGTAGTCACGGTCTCTGTTGTTCCGTCCGGTTTTACATGCTCAAACACAGCCCCCTCAATCGCATATTCCTTGCCTTTTTCCTTTTTAACAATGTTTAGATCTAAGGACTGCTCTGGAATTGTCGGTTGATTATAAGTATAAACAAACTCAGATCCATTGTTATTGCTAGTAATCTTGATGGTATATATGTCTGGATTGATTAAATAGCCTTCTGGAGCTTTGGTTTCCTGAATAGTAAGTGTACCAATTGGCAAACTCGGATTTTTGGTGGGTGATAAATATAATTCATCACCAGACTCTAAATATTTCTCCTCATAATAGCAAAATCCATCTTCGTTTGTTCTAAATATCCAGGTTCTGTCAGCAGTCTTTCCCTCTACCGCCGGGTCTGAATCCGATTGTACTCCTTCGTAGAATTTAACCGTAAATAAAGCCCCTTCCAAAGGGAGTGATCCTTCCGGTTTATTCAAATTTGTTTCTTTATCAACCTTGCCAAGTAGTACTCCAACCGGGTCCATCGTGGGATTATCCGATACTTTCAATGTATATGTTTCTCCTGGTTTAATTGTGATTGGATAAACCTTTTTATCCAATGCATAACCCTTAGGAGCTGTTGTTTCTTTCACATAATAATCCCCGACGTTCAAATTTAATGTGTTAGAATTTCCGTTTTCATCGGTAATCAATGTTCCAACTTTTGATGCTGCTGAAAGTGATGAATTATTATATACGCTATATTCAGCTCCTTTTAACGAATAACAATCATTATTTTTTGTTATATCTGACATAGCTGATGTCTTTTGTAAATTTGCTGAACCTGTCTGAAGCGTATTTGTAAGTTTGCCTACCCAACCTTTTTCATACGAACCTTCCCATGACATTTTTCCTGTATAACCTGGAACTGCTTCCTCTTGCGCCGTGTAATCATAGATCGTATCCCCATCTGTACGAATCAGATTATTCCATGTCACTTTCCAGTTCCATTCATTATTACTTGGAGCAATGTTGGCACTACCAATAAGAACTCTTGTTGAATCTTTATTACTCCACCGATACAAATTAATTTTCACACTAGATGGACGAAGATTATATTTATTGTTCTGATCATTCCATGTCTTTTGTACTGTCAAACTTGTATAAGTTTTAGGATTATAAATTGAGAACATTAATCTTTGTGTTGATCCACCATTTGTAGTGACACGATACACTTTGAATCCACTTGGAACAGATGCTTTTTGTTCAGCCTTATAGATCAGCTGCGACATTCCAACTCTTTCTGCTCCAGCTGAATGCGGACCTCCCATACCAGTTGAGGACAGACCACGGACATAATAGCTAAGTGCTAAAGATGTACCTACGCAGCCTTTATTATAGTCACTGAAAATATTGCCTGGACCGGTGTAGCCATAGTACATAACTGTTCGTAAATTCGCGTCTGTAATTTCTTCCCAAGATCCGGTTGAGGAACCGGCTTCTGGTGTACCTCGATCATGTTCGCAACATAGTGACGGATAACCATCAACTTCAAAATATCCAACAATTGTATTTCCATATGAAACTTTCTGGTATTTCGTTACAGATAATGTCATGACTTCGCTATTAAGGTCGATTGTATGTATCAAGGGAGCAACACCCATTTCAGAAAGTTCCAAATCTGTTTTATCCTTATAATAATCTTCTGAAAGATATCCATCCGAATCAATCCACTTTTCCAGACCTAATTTCTGAGCTAATTGTATTCTTTCTTGTTTATCAACACTTGAATTATCTGAAAGGTTGCGTTCCTTGGCATCTACCAAATTAGAAAAAAATGCTGTAGTCAAAAACATCATGGCTAAGATAAATGAAAATATCCGACTAGCCTTTTTCTTTTTTCTTTTCATTTTCTCTTCCCTTCTTATAGTTATGTCAAACTATTATTTTTTCCTTCCTGCCATTCATCTTTAATGGAGATATTTTCCACCGGGCGGTGCTCTGGAACATCTTTTCATTTACATTTTTCTTCCTTTCCTTTAAATTTGAGCACAAAAAAGAGAACCACTTTTTGTGATTCTCTTCTTTGTACCGAATTTCGGTACATTTTTATTTTCTTGCTCCACAGGAACAAACATATCCATCTACTACTGTTTCATCATATGCTGCTGTATCCTGCACCCAACGTGTTCCATAAACAGCATCATGATGTACCGTTTTTGTAACTGGTCGTGAATCATATTCGGTATGATGTCCGCCGCCTTCACCTTTAATTGCATGTTGATATGCATGACCACCTGGGTCTGCTGTACAATCCGCACCACATACGTTACAGCAATCCCATGCATAATCCTCATATGTTGTCACCTGTTCATCCCATGCATCCTGGATTACATACTGCTCATTATGTCCAGTTGCTTCATGATGGACAACATGCGTCTGTGCTACATAGTTATGCTGATGAACTGGTTTTGTTTCTGTCTTATTGGAATTATCTTTGTTACTTCCACTATTTGTTGCCGGTTTTGTAGTAGTAGACGTTGATGGGGTAGGCTTTGTTGTTTCCTGTTTTTTATTAGAAGTAGATGTATTTGATGTCTCATTCTTCTTAGAATCATTCTTTGCATGTTTCTCCTGCTTAGAAGGTTCTTTCTTTGTATCATTCTTCTTCGTATCTTCCTTCTTTGACTCTTCTTTCTTGGAATCGGTCTTATTAGACACTTCCTGCTTAGAAGAATCTTCTGTTTTCTTTTCCTCTTCCTTTCCATCATTGGAAGCATTCTTCTTATCTTCTTTTACTTCTACTTTACTGTCATCACCAATGACAGCTGATCCTTTATTCAGAAGATCCTCTGCATCCTTCTTTTCAGCTACAATTACATCTACGGTATCTTTCACTGTATCCGGCTCTTTCTCCGTTGTTGATGCGTCCTGACTTTCTGTGCTGCTTTCTGTTGTTGAGGATGCTATATTCTGTTCTGTAGTTTCAGCTTTCAATTTCACTGTAATTGTAAGAGGATAGGTTCCTGCCTTTGTAGAGTCAACCTTGCTATCATCTACAGTAACAGATTCTACCTTTGCTTTCTGTTCCTCGGATACCAGACTGTTCACAGCCTTTTCCATATCCAGGTTCTTCGCATCTTTTACAACTACAAGTTCATCCGCATTTTTGATATATTTCTTAATTTCATCATGGTCAGATGTTTTTGTTGTTGTCTCTACAGTTTTATTATCTATCTCAACTGCTTTCTTCTCTCCACATCCAATGATTGATGTAGAAATCATCATTGTTACCAAAAGAATTGCTACAAATTTCTTTTTCATAATATCTTCTCTCCTTTGCATGTTGTACCGAATTTCGGTACGTTACAAATTTTAAGGTGTCAAATCTCTTACTTTTTTAGGATTCTTTTTCTCTACTGGTACGATAAATCCTTTCACGAGTTTCTCATATTCTTGCTGTTCTTCTTTGAAAAAAGCATTCAATTTTTCATATTCTGCATGATGCTGTGCAAGGTTTAAATATTCATAATATTCTGCTTTTTTTGTATCTTCTATAATTACTGGAATGATACAATTTTTTAAACATTCCTTAAATATGAGAATCCTTCCTACTCTTCCATTTCCATCTTGAAATGGATGGATTTTCTCAAATTTCGCATGAAATTCAGCAATATCTTCAATGGAATGATTTTCCTTTTCATTATAGATATCTAATAATTCTTGCATATCTTCTTCTACACATCCTGGAAGAGATGTTTCTATATCAGAAACAATATTCATTCTATTTTTATATTCTCCAATTGGATAACCGTTAGCCATATCTTCAAATACTCCGGCCTTTAAATGGTAATGATAGGATCTGATCAATGACTGACTTATCTCTTGCTCATACGTCTTTAACATATGGTTAAACATCGTAAAATGCCCTGTCATTTCTTCTATATCTTTTGTACGGAAGATTGTACCATCAGCTGCGATTGTTCCCGTTTCAAAGATGGATGCTGTCTGTTTTTCAGTTAAAGTGCTTCCCTCAATCTTATTAGAATTATATGCCAATTTTCTTTGCGTATAAGCATAGATACCACTTCGATCATTCTTCTCAGATTCTATCATAAATCTTTGTAGTAGTAGCTCAACTAATTTCTTTTTTTCCATTTTTCATTTTCCTCTTACTGGTAACCCATTTTCTTCTTATTATACGCTGACAAAATCAAAAGTGTAATTTCATTATCTCCACATTCAGAATCTGGATGATAGATGCTGATCAATGCTTTTTTTCGTCTTGTCAGTTCTCTAAGATTATCACAATTCTTGAAGAAATCAAATTCTGTATGACTTTGCGTGTTGACTTGTTTTTCTTGCCGCAATTCTCTTTCCATTTTCTCACAAAGCCGCTGATAATGAGCTATCTCATTTTCTAATTTCCGAATCTTTTTTTCATAAACTATCCCATATTCTGAAGATGCAAGAGCTTCTTCTAACTGTTCAACTTTACTTTTTAATTCTTCACAACTCCAGGCATAAAAATCTCTATCCTGCTGTAAATATTTATTATTCGAAAGTAATTGTTCCATTGTGGCATTTGCTTCTTGTAATTTCTTGTTTAATTCTATATTTATAGAAATCTGGTGGATACTCTCATTGCATTTTCTAACCGCATCATCTTCCATAGATTCAATACGTCTTTTTAGTTCTTCGATAATTTGATCTTTTGATTTAGTACTTTCATTAAATATATAGCTTTTTGAAAGAGGATTTATTGTTCGATACATATATTTCATCCTTCCTTATGTTAAACATAGATGATTTCACTTTTAACAATTTCTTCAGCTTGATGTTTAATCTGGTTCATATGTCTCGTCCAGGCCATTGCGTCTTTTTCTTTCTCCGGTGCAGGATCATTCTTTAGAAGCTGTTCTTCTAATAGATCCATTCTTTCATCTGCCGCTTTTTGAATGTCTATGAGATGCTGATTCAACTCATCCATTAGAAGCATGGAGGAATAAACTGCAGGTTTATGCTCCTTGAGAAAGTTCTTTCTCCGGATTCCCCACACCCCGATATATCCATCTACTTTATCCAAAGCTAGATTCGGTAACAAGAACTCGCCTACTTGTATATATTCCAGTTTTGGAATCCCATCTTCGTCATATTCTGTATTATTTATTTTCTTCTCCATCTTTTTTCCCTTCCTTATTAAGAACAGTGGAATTTTGCTTATTTTTTTCCGTGAGTATAAAATAAACTAATAAACGTTTTGTGAAAGCTGACATATCCCGTGTACCATGTTCCCATGATTGTAATGTACGATATGGAACATTAAAAACAGTACAAAATTCTTGTCTGCTCATTCCCATGGATTCTCTTAACTCTTTTATATTCTTTTTTTCTAATTCAGCTGTAACATTAGCAAAATCAAATTCTAATTTACTGTTATTATCCATTGTCTCCTCTCCTTTGTTTTTATGTACAATGTACATCTTTCTATATTTGAAATATAGCATATAAAAAATAAAACGTCAACACCTTTTATGTACATTGTGCATTTTCCAGGTGTTAAGCGCTCTTTATTCTTCATCACTTATATTTTCTCTGATTATATTATATCAGATACATTTTTATTAATCTAGGTTCATTTAGGTCCGCCTTTTTTTCAGCACATCCTATGCTGCAAGCATCCTGTTCTACAAAATACTGGAAAAAAAGCTTTTTACTTAATTTGCTTATTTGTACATTAAATAGTTATTTTTAATTATCTTATTTATATTGTCAATTATCTTGTCGTACAAGTAGATTGAATATATGCATGCATAATTAATGGAATGAATAAAGAATTAATATACTATGGCTGATCGTGCTTTAAAAAGCCCATGGTTGAGGGCATCCTACCTATTTTTAGATTGCATAAAAATGGACTACAACCCATTTTTTTATACAAGCTTTTTAGACAAAGAAATTCGCCTTTTATAAAAATATACGTGTATATTAGACTACTCTAATTTTTTCTACATAAATTTTAGACTAAAAAAATAAGGAAAAAAATAGAATTCCCTGGAAGGATTCCTAACATAATCAAAATATACGAATTCTCTTCTTTTTTTATCAAATTTTAGGGAACGAGAAAGATTATTCTATCATGCAGCCATTACTTATTTCAATTAATTTATTTTTAGGTATTCAAATTAGCCATGAATGTTGCATCCACAGCTAATTATCTAGTTTTAGAGCATGTCTGAGATATTTATGGAAATATTTAATGTCAAAAAGAATACATTCATCTGCGAAGTTGTGCAATATCTCAGAAACTACAGTAATGACATCATCTCCCTTGCTTTTTATGGAAGAACTATACTGATGTATCATCTTTCCTAGGTTTAATGCATCCTCTTCTTTTTTCTTCGCAAGCTGCTGTCTACGGAGAAGGACTGATCCAACATATTCTCTTTGCTGATCAGCGGCTGTATTTACACAAACATATGTAGCTCGTTTTCCTTTGATCGATTTTGTTGGTTTTTGAAATAATTTCCCACCCAAAAATTTTATGTAGTATTTACCATCCTTAATATGGACAGAAAAATATTTGCGTAATGTCTGTAAATAGACCTGGATCATTCTTTTTGATACTTGCAATATATTACAATATTTATGGTAAAATTCTTTTACACTAATAACACGCATTCCTCTATTTAATGCCGTAGAACGCATAAGATCAAGAAGCATATATTTTTCATGTGCTTTCATTTTGAAAAATTCTTTGCTTTGAAAAAGTACTTTATTTAGATCTATGTAATCTGGTGTCTTTTGCTGTGAAAATGTTCGATTTTCGAGATAAATATCGAAATCCCCTTTGACGTTTTGAGTATATGAAAGTAAATTTTTCTCACTCAAAGAACGCAGAACATTATAAAATGTCTGCTTACTTTTTATACCTAATACCTGCATGAATTCTTTGTAATAAACACCAATCACTCTTCTGTGCTCGTCTTGATAACGCACACACTGGAGGAAAAAATTCATTTCCATTTTGCTGACACTATTTAATTTTAGCAATGTATCATATGCGAGCTGCATTGTTTTTTCCTCCTGCTAACAAGTTACATAATATAGAAGGGTATATTCAACAATGTACCGAAATTCGGTACATGAGAAGAAAACATTTAACGAACTCTTATACCCGGTGTTTTTTTGACTTTTTTATTTTCTTTTTTTTCTATGTCAGTTTTTTTATTATCAATACTTTTAAGTAAGTTATCTCTTTCTGACACCCATTTTTTTACATTTTCTATTTCTTCTTCTAAATCAACATTTGACGAATCCCAATTTTCCAACATCATATCTCTTTCTTCTGTCCACTCTCTCAGGTCATCTTTATATGATTCTAGACATTCTTTTTCGTGTTCGATGAATTCTTCCACGTTATTATATGCATGAACAATTTTATAGCTTGTAAAATCATCGTTGTATTTGTGATGATAAATATTCTTCCATTCGTCCGTAGGCTCTGCGATGTCCTTTTGGGATTGCTTTATGTCTCTTTTTGCAGTTTCAATGTTGTTTAATGCATCAAGAAAATGCTGTGGTTCATGTCCTTCGGAAAGTAGATGATTGAGAAGCGAAGGTTCCGGGAACATTCCAAACCAACAACGCTCAAACCACTGTTGTGCATACATTCTCTCATCACTTCCGTTGGAGTAAGTACCGTCTACCAAATCTCCGACAAAATTTTCTATCAACTCTCCGATTGTCAGACCATACTCCCCACACTTTCTCGCAAGTCGGTCACAATCTGCATCTGATAACTCAAGCTTGATTTGTCTTTTCTTAATTGTTTCGATCTCTTTTCTCTGCTCTTCGCCATAACTCATTAACACTTACCTCGCATTTCAAATTATCAATCATTTAATAGCTAATCTATTTGTTTTCAGAGTCCATTTTTTCCAAATCATAGTTATATTTTTGACTACGCCAATTTATTGATTCTTTGCATAAACACAACGCAATTATAAATCCAATAAAAAGCACTAGAATTATTACAGCAATTATAAAAAAAATCATTTAAAACTCCTTTTCATTTGTACCGAATTTCGGTACAAACAATTAATAAAATGGTAATTCATCATCATATTCATCTGTAAGATTCATAAATCCATCATCAGCTGATGACTCTTCCACTGGATTAGAAATGTTTTTACTTTCAGATTTACTTTCTGCAAATTCCTGCTCTTCCACAATCACTACTGTCGTATATACTTTCACGCCATCTTTATTCGTATAGTTTCCTGTCTGGATATGTCCAGAAATAGAGACACGCATTCCCTTACGGAAATACTTTTCTGTGAACTCTGCAGAACGTCCGAATACGACACAAGGAATAAAATCTGCTGTTGTTTCACCCTCTCTCTTGAATCTGCGGTCTACAGCAACTGTATATCTTGCAACTGCTGTGGGATTCTCATCCTGGGAATATCTTACTTCCGGATCTCTTGTCAGCCTTCCTACTAAGATTGCTTTATTCATACTTTCCTCTCCCTTCTGTACCGAAATTCGGTACATACACTTTTAATATGATTGTTTATTGAAAAAACCAACTGTCGCTATTGATAGTTGGTTTTACGATTCATTTTATACAATTTTTGCTAAATTCAAAATAATCTGTTTCCGTGGCTTTTCTTATTTGCTCTATTTTCCTATATGTTACTTCTACCAATGGTTTATCAAAAAATCTAGCAAACCAATAAAACAATGGATACGGACGTTTTATTATTACTTTTTTATCTTTCGATCTGATCAGCATATTTTTCATTAACTCATCTTGCTGTTGTATCGAAACTTTAGGATTTGCAATAATATCACAGCAATCCATAGTCCCATAAGTCCTACAAATAATCGGTCTGACATTATAAATAGAGCATTTGTGGTGTTTATTCAAAAAAATGCATTTTGGAAAATCTTCCAATCTTTCAGTATCTAAAAAATACTCTGAATTCAAGAAGTCATGTTGCCCTCCAGACATGTTCTTATTCATTTTTTCAATTAATTCTGGATATTGTTCTTGTATAATTTTTTCAGTATTTTTTGCTTTTTCTATGTAAGATTCAATGCTCTCACCCTCACTCATTAAATTTTCTGCTATCATTAAGAACTCATTCTCACTAACAAAAAAATAATCTGAGCAACATATACTACATCCATCTACACAAAGATTAGTAATTCCTAAGTTTTGACAAGCTTCATCAAATGCTGCATTTTTTCTATACATATCTGCTAATTTGCTTTCTCCAGAAATATGATAATGACATTTTTTATATTTCTTTCCGCTTCCACAAAAACATTTATCATTTCGTTCCATATGATTCCCCCTTTGTTTTTAGGAGTATCATATCATATTCTTATACCAACTTCCAATATTCTATTTTCAAGGTTCTTTCTATTTGTTCAATTTGTCACATTTCGGATCAACAACTACTATCTCCCCCTCCACATTTCTTTTATCAGTAATTTCTTGTAATACTCTATAAAAGGTCATTTTTTTTCGTTTTTTCATATTCTGCTTTTCTTCCGTACCGAAATTCGGTACGCTCACTACTTTTTGTTCCTCTATTCCTGACATTCGCGTACTTCTCCATCCTTATATTCTACACAGATAATATCGCCCTTATTGTCCATAATTTTTGCAGTGTCCTTTCCCGTATATTCCACTCGTAAACAACCCTTAACAAAAGTGTCATCTATCCATTGTTTGATATGAAACTGTTCTATTGTCTGTGGTCTTCTGTTTTCATTTTTCAGAAGAAGTTCCTCTTTTTCTTCTACCCACTTCTTAATGCGTTCGATTTCTTCACCCATGTTCGGCTCTGTCTCTGGCTCCCAGTTTTCTCTCATATCATGCAGTTTTTCTTCCCATTCTGCAATATCGCCATCAATGAAAGACAATTCTTCTTCATCATATTCTTCTGGAACTTCTTTTGCTCGTTCTTTATCGTATTCTGCATATTTGATACAATCCAACAGATCCAGATAGTTCTCTGGTTCATATCCATTACAAAGCAGATGACTTAGGAGTGTCTGTTCTGGAAACATTCCAAACCAGCAACGCTCAAACCATCTATCCGCATAATCTCTTTCATCACTTTCGTTGGAGTAAGTACCTCCTACCAAATCTCCGACAAAATTCTCTATCAGCTCTCCGATTGTCAGACCATGCTCCCCACACTTTATCGCCAGTCGGTCACAATCTACGGCCGACAATTTCACTGTGATTTTTCTCTCTCTGATTGTTTCGATTTCTTTCTGCTGTTCACCGTAACTCATCAGTCCATCCTCCTTCACTGGCGTACCGAAATTCGGTACATCACTACCGGTGACAGAAATCATACAGATTTCTGTCACCACCAACACAATTGTACACTTAGTGGCAATTGCATCACATAAGCGTACAGTCCACCTTGTGTCTTTGAAACCACGGACTTCACCGATTTATTCAGCAATTCCGCAAGGTGGTATATTCTAGTTTTTATCTTGATGTTGTCTGTAATCATCAAGATCTTGGTTGGTAGCCATTAATAATCGTATTCCTACAATCAACGCACTACCATACAATCCACTCTGGATTATAAAGCTCCAAATGGCATCCGGCAGACCATCTGCCAGATGTCCTAAAGCTAATAATCCAAGAAATAGTATTAGTTTTTTTAACAACACTCTAACCTTTTTACTCATGAAGATCTCCTCTAACCAAACAAAGGTACTAATTCAAGATTTAGCAGCAAATACCCTTTTTCAATTCCAGATTCCTGCGAATTTACATATGTAATTGCAAATTCAATAGATTCTGTATCATTTCCAAGTGGATCAGTAGCATAGATTTTTATTAATTCAGCTTCTTTATAACAATCAGTATCAACAAGCACACATTTTTGTTGTCCGGAAAGTAAACGGTTATATACTTTATGTGGTACTTTCAATTCCTTATTTTCCATATGCATTTTTTTTCTTACTCCTGGATTACCAAGAGCTACTTTATATGATGGAATTATTTCTTCCATAAGTTTTATAAAAGTATTCCAAGTTATTTCTTTCTTATTAATGCTAATCTTTTTGGGAGTACAATCAATGTCTATTCTACTTGTGTGCATCCCACAATAGCTTTTTCCAAATTCATTGATTAATCTCTCGCAGGTTTCTTTCCGATCTGAGCTATCAATTTCTTTTATATTAAGTTCATCATATGCCGTAAGAATTTCGTTTGAAGTAGGCATCAGCATTTGTTTCTTATAGGCTTTAAGCTCTTTATCGGTTTTACAACCTTTTGTTAATGCTTGAACTTGGTTTTCTTTTGGCATACCTGCTAATGTTACAGCTGCTGATTTGTCAATTTCTCCATTTTCAAACGCATCCATAGCTATTTCACCTAAATTTTTGGCAATCGTGAGATATTCTCCAACCGTAGATTTACTAAGGTTATATTTTTTCGCAAGCCGGTCTACCATTCGTCCTCCTTGTATTTCAGGAAACTCTTCCGGATAAGTATTAATTAAAAATTGCATTCGTTCCAGCTTATGCATAATTTCATAAGGAGTTTCCTCGTGATGGCAATTACTACTATAAATCTGAAATTCTGCTTTCACATCACTGATATTCTGCTCAAAACATGGTAGAAATTCAAATTCTTTTTTTCCTCTTTCTTCAACCAGTAATTTACAAGCAGCATATCTTTTATGTCCGGCAATGATTTTATATTCATCCGTATCCGTATTTTTTACTAATAAATCCTGCAGAACCATACCATCTGCTTCAATAATATCTGCGAGTCCCTCGATTTCTTCTTTGTCTTTTGCATCGCAATACTGATTTTCATTTCTTTTAAGTTTCGTGTAGTGAATCCATTTTGTAATTCTCTTAGGGTGTAGCGTCTTCTTCACTTCATCTTTTACAAATACATTTGATATCTTAGCCATGAATGTTCCTCCTATGCTTCCATCAGTTCTTTTGCCAGTTCCAGATAATCTTGAGCTACGCTGCTAAATCTTCTGTGTTTTAACACTGGTTTGTATAAATTCAGTGCATTATCTACAACAGCTGAACGGCTGATACAAGTATCCATAATCGGATAATCATGCTTTCCAATCAAATCGATCATAGTTTCTCTCTGTGCTTTTCCATTCGCAACCATATTTGCAAAAATCTTCCATTCCATCTGTTCATCTGCGTACTGATTCACAAAATGTTCTACTAATGCAAGATTATCTCGACAATAATTGTCAAACTTGATCGGAGTTAACATAATATCAGCAACATGAAGAGCGTTTTTTGTCAAATTATCGAAAACTGGTCTAGTGTCTATGATGCAATAGTCATACTCTTTTTTTAGATTTTCAAATGCACTTTTCAGCTGATATTCTTCTGTATCATTTTCCTGGGCTAATCCTCTGATAATATCAATATTTTTGTATTTTGTACGGTAAACACATTGATTTATTGATTTTGGATCTGCAAGTACATTCTGTATTGTTTTTCCTGTACAATTTACTTTTGTAAAAAATCTGGTACTGTTGCACTGTGGATCTAAATCAATTAGCAGTACCTTTTTGCCAAGTGACATGAAACTGTATGCCAAGTTGACAGATGATGTGCTTTTTCCGACTCCACCCTTTAAGTTTGCAATTGCTATTGTTTTCATTTTTTCTCCTTTTCCGTACCGAATTTCGGTACGCTTGTGTGTGTTGGTTTTCTCTTGTCTATTATCTTGATTTTATCAATGATCTGTCTCGCTTGTTAACTTTTCAGATCAATATCAATCAATGACAGCTGCTCATAATCTACGTTAATTTTTTTTTCCTTTTTCTTCCTGGAACAAGCATTATCTTTGCTAAGATTAACAATCTGTGTATTGGACTTATCACTTTCATAGAGGTGCTGAATATTCTTTATTGCACGTTTTCGTTCAAATTCGAACGCTCTATGACTCAATCCCATTTCTTTTTCAGCGGACTTGTATAATTCACCTTTTATGTATAATCGATTAATAATTTCGTACTCTTCACCACCCAAGGCCTGGAAGCAAAGATATAACCGATGAATGCTCTCAGCTTTTTCTGTAAGCAAATACATTTCATTTGCTAATTCTTTTTCTTGCGTTTGAATGAATTTCTGATATTTCAGGTATACATCTGTTAAGTCCTTGTAGTAGCCACTTCCTCTACTTTCAACGTTGAAATCTATCTTTGGATAAGATGCTATTTCAAGACATTGTTGTTTTACTTCATCAATCTTCTTCCGGATATCAATAACTTGTTCATGTATTTGTCGGGTTAGATCTTGATGATGACGGAGTACTTCTTTGATTTTTTCATCGTCAATTTTCATTGTATTATTTTCAGTTGACATCTAAACCCTCCCACTCTCATATTTCGTACCGAATTTCGGTACATTTATACCTTCTTTTTGTATTTATTGATATTTTTTATCAATTATTCAAATTCACCTCTTTACAAATACCTTTAACTTTCGTATAATAAATCTAATGAGGAGTTATTCTATGGTTAGGAGTAATCCTTTGAGAACACGTCTTGGCGGGGGTGTTCTTTTTTTATTTCTTTTTAACGACTTCATCGTGAATTTCTTTATAATATTTCTCGACTCGCTCGATTGGAAATCCAGTAGCCATTTTAATATCCACAATGTCGGCCTGTGGATTCATCCTTACACATGCACGTATAATTTTTTTATATTCTTTTTGATTGCGTTCGATTTGTGTTTCTACTGCTGTTTTTCTTGCCATTCGTTGATTCGCCTTCCTTTTTTCTGCGTCCTTTTGAGCTTCCTTAGCAGAATATGTCCCAGAACATCTCTCCATTTCTCTTGTAATAGACCGCATACATTTTTCGAAATGAGCTGCCATCTCACGTACTGATTTACCGGCTTTAATCATTTGCTCAAGTTCAACTCTATCTTCATAAGTAAAGTATTTTCCTTTTGGATTTATTTCGATATCGTATTTTTCTCTTTTTTTACTATCAGCATCTTTTTGTGCTTCATCCGCTGAATATTCTCTTGGGAGGCATCTACTCATCTCACGAAAGATAGTACTATAATTTTTATCAATAGCATCTGCTATCATTTGCTTTGACGCACCGGATTTGTACATTTTTTCGATGATTTTTCGATCATCATAGGTCAAAAATTTCAAAGTCCGCATTCACTGAATTCCTCCTTTCCGCTCAACCATAAGGTTTTTCAAAATAAAATAAGTGCATGAGAAACTTTTATTTCATTTCTCATGCACTTATTATAAAATTTGCG
>OGDF01000754.1_pt1 | contig 50059 bp, 36 predicted proteins | sample 1570141 | NCBI WGS metagenome assembly OGDF01 (sample SAMEA4370581, study PRJEB24528) | human gut metagenome
GGAGCCTTCCGAGGTCGATGTAGAAGCGAGTCCTGTCGCCCTGCTCGGTCTCAAGCGCTTCGAATGGCCCGGTGCTGCCCACGCTCACCTCGAAGCGATCCTTGCAGGTGAACCAGCTGTTGCGCTCGTAGAAGATCTCGATGGTCTGGCCGAAGACCGTCTCCTTCTCTGAGCCCGGCTTCCTGATTGCGAAGCTGACACAGGTCGGGCCGAGGTTCTCAAGGATCCAATACTCACCGAGGGTGCGGCGGATGTAGTCCTGCAGCTCGCGCCTCATCGCCTCGTCCGTCTCTTTGAACTCCACGATGGCAGCGAGCTCCTGAGCATCGAGCTCTGAGAGCAGCCTGATCCCTTCCGGAGTCTGGTAGAACGCCTCGACCTTAGCGGCGCGTTCCTTCTCGGCCTTGGCCTTCTCAATCTTCTGGCGGAGGCTCTCGTTGGCTCTTTCCAGATCGAAGGCCCTGCTCTCTTTGAGGGCCTTCTGGTATTTGTAGGTCTGGGCGTACTCATCGAGGTCGGTGGTAGCCGCCCCGATGAGTGTGTTGTATTCGTTCCAAAGGGTAATGTTCTCCCTGAAAAGTATCTCTTTGCGTGTCATGGTCCTGTCCTCCTTCCGTTTTAGATTCTCTCGTAGGTCAGGCGAAGGGCCTCGGCGATGTGCTTCTTGTCGGTGGCGTTGGCCATCATGTTGACCTCTCCGATAAGGGTGAAGATGAGGTCCTGCAGGTCGAGGACTGCGTCTTCCATTGTCTCTCCGGCCTCGTCCCAAGCCCTCTGGTTGGTGCTGAGCTCAAGTGCCTTGCGGCCCTGTTCGAACTTGCTGATTGCTGCGCTGATCTCGGTGATCGTCTTGCGTGCTTCTTTAGTAATCTTTGCCATAATTTTGTATCTTAATTTGTTAGTAATCAATGCCTTAACGCACCACAAAGATGGCATCATTATTTGGAACACGCAAGTTAATTCGAGAGAAATAACGCACTCTGTATCAAGAATTTAGCACATTTTCAGTCGGCTTTTCGAGGGTCCGGATAGTTCGTTACGATCCACTCTTCCTGACGTCTGCGGGAGACCTTCGAAGCGGTGATGGTGCGCTCGATCCGGTGGATCGTCCAGCCGTTCTGGGTGGCGTACTTCTCGATCAGCGGATGCGGGAACATCGTCAGCATGAACTTACCCTTGACCGAGGCAAGAGTCCTGAGCAGGGACTCGAAGTCCGCGTCATTGAACGATCCGTTGTAATGACCGCAGTCGGTCCCGACATAGGGCGGATCCACGAAGTGGAACGCATCCGGGCAGTCGTAGCGCTCGATGACATGGGTGCCGTTCTCGGTGATGATGTCGAGATTGTCGAGGGCGATGAGCAGCTCATAGAGCTCCGCCTTCTTGCCGGTCCATTTGAGAGGTGACCGGGCCACCGGCTGCAGAGGAGTGAAGAGTTCAGGGTTGGTAAGTCGTAGGTCGTTCTGGTGGATGTAAAGGGTGAGCTTGCGGGCAGCCCTGCGGAGGTACTGCCTCAAGCAAGGTTCTTTTTTTTGCTCGCGAGGCTCTCTTCGAGAAGGCCAAGGGCCTCACCTAAACTCTGGGCGATGGCAAGGCAGCCGATGTCGCTGTAGAGGATGGATTGGGCGATCGAAACGAACTCTGTGTACTGAGCCTCGAAGTCGGACTGCAGCTGCTCCGGGGTGCTCTGGGCGCTCGCCAGAAGGCGACTTTTCAATAGTGATTGTGTCATAATAAGTTATAATTTTAGTTGATGAATGTGCGATAAAACAAAAAGCCCATAATCCCACTTACGGGACTATGGGTTCGGCGTTATCAATAGGTTTCTTCTTCCGGTTGTTTTGACTAAATCGCTAAACGATTTGCATTTAGCTTCTGTACATATATGAATATTATTCATCGGTTGTATGGGCTTGTCAAGAAATTTGCTAATTTTGTGAGACCAAGCAAAGATTACCCTTACAAAAGACAATTATTAGTTTACATTTTTGGCTGATTGACATTAGCTGTCAATTTCGGGGTGTATCTTTGCGGGATTGTAGCAAGCGATTAGTTAGTATGATAATAGACTATGTTAACGGATAACAAATATCTGCCGGTATACAGAAGTATTGAAAACAATCTGGATCAGGAGTTTTATATTCCTTCCTATAGAGAAAGTATTACTCTTGAACGGGGCTCTGGGTATTTTACACTTCGTTCATTAATCCTTTCAATTAATGGGATAGTCACTTTTATTGAAAATGGTGGAACTATAAAACTTGTATGTAATCCTTACCTATCTCAAGAAGATATAGATCTTATTGTTGCAGGGCACAATCTAGATAAAGAGCATATTACAGCAACTCTATTGAATCAACTTGAAACTGAAGGTGAATTCAGTGACTCAGAACTTGGCGCTCTTGACGTGATATGCAATATGATATATGAAAAGAGGTTGATAATTAAGGTGGCTTTTAGACCAACTGGGATATATCACGAAAAAATAGGTATCTTCACTGACAAATTAGGGAATAAGGTTTATTTCTCTGGTTCTGCGAATGAAACGGTATATGCTAAGCTTTATAATGCAGAGAACCTTGATGTGACCACATCATGGTCCGGTGATTCGGAAAGGATCCGTTTGCAATCTGATTATTTTACTCGCTTATGGGAAGATAGAATAGGAGAGCAATTACGTGTTATTGATTTTCCTGAGGCAGTCGAGAAAAAAATGTTTACTTCTTACAAAAAGAGTGAGCATTTAAATCAGGCTATTGAGGCTTTTATGCTTCACAAAAGAGCTATGTCCCGGAAGACTAAAACATTATATCCATATCAAGAGCAGGCCATTACGCAATTTATCAATAACGGTTATGCCCATTTCTATGAAATGGCTACGGGTACAGGAAAAACATTTACCTCTGTTAAAACGGTAGAGGAAGTTTGTAAGAATAACGGGAATTCTTTTGTTGTAGTCTGTGTGCCACAGACGGATTTACAAAATCAATGGGAAGCCGCATTTAAAGAGTCTGGGTTTGATACAATATTCCTTCTAGGTGGGACAAATAGTGGCCGAGGATGCGAAGAATCCTTTGCAGAAGCAACTATTGCAAATCTCGCAGAGAATAAAACCGTTATTTGCATTGCCACATACGATACTTTCTTTGCTAAAATATATAATAGATGCTCCTGTTTTACCAATCTGTTTTTTATTGTGGATGAAGCGCACAACCTCACGCCACAGTTCCTTTCTAAGATTCCATCAAATGTTCAATATAAACTTGGATTGAGTGCTACTCTAGAACGGTTTAATAAGTTTGAAGCTGAGAATATTACACAGTTCTTCACCAATGGGAGAATAAAACCATATTATTACGGTATTGAAGAAGCTATTGATGCTAAATTTCTGTCACAATATGAATATTATCCAATAATAGTTCGTCTATCAAACGAGGAAGAAGATAAATACAAGAAAAAAAGTAAAGCGATTGCAACGGAGCTTAGTGCAAAAGCTCCAGATATAGACAAAGTTCAGCGCCTTCGTAATGAAAGGAGTTTAATCGTTAAGCAAGCAACAAATAAGCTTGAGATGTTAAAGGAAATGGTTGAAACATATCCAATGAGAAATTCGGTTGTCTATTGTGGCCAAGGAAAAGATGGCGAGGAATCTATCATTGACGTTGTAACAACAATTATTCATAATGCTGGATATAAAGTTTCTCAATTTACTAGTAAGACATTGGATAGGACTGCCGTTCTAGAAAAATTTTCCGAGTACTATTATGATGTTCTAGTAGCCATTAAATGTTTTGACGAGGGTGTTGATGTTCCGAAGTTAGATAAGATTTATATTTTAGCAAGTGATGGCTCAATGAGACAGACAGTTCAAAGAAGAGGAAGAGTCTTAAGAAAATGTGCTGAAAGCGGAAAGACCATCGCCCGTATTTATGATATGATTACTTTACCACAGGGAACATTTAGTGACGGCGTTGGCTTTTCCTCTATGATAGTGACCGAGTTAAAACGAGCAATGGAATATAACAGACTTGCCAATAACAAAGAAGATAACGAAGTAATTTTTCAAGATATAATCACGCAATATAATATCAAGGAGGAGGATTTCAATAATGAAGAACAATCCATTTGAAGCTGTTCTTTTGGATGAAAATTTTTCTGAAAAAGAACAGAAGGCATTTATTGAAATAATTCAGTATGCTAAATCTTGTCGTCAAAACGGAAGAGAAACGCTCAAGGAAATTATTAATGCCAAAGTTGAGGAGGTTATCAAATGAAGTTTTTAAAGATTAAGTACTATAACTATCGATGTTTTTTAGATTTGGAATTGTCGTTTGAAACGCAAAATTCAAAGAATATCGTTATGATAGTGGCCCCTAATGGAGGAGGAAAAACAGAAATGCTTTTTTCTTTCTGGTGGGTGTTGTATGGTTTCGATTTCAAAAAGCTTAAAGGCAAAGAGAATACCCCATATGCACTTAATTCAGCTTTTTATCATAATCTTCAAAATACGAATGATGCCAAAGAAGCACATTGTGGTGTTGATTTAGTTTTTGAGGCAGATGGCACTGAATATACAGTAAAACGCAGGGAGAAGTATACAAAGACTTCACAAGGTATTACCATAGTTCCATCTGTGAGTCTTTCATATGTAAATCCTAATGGAGAGGATTCTCTTCCAATTGAGAACTCGGAAGATGTAGAGAAAATTTTAACTAGAATTATTCCACCGAAGATTTTGTCTGGTATTATATTCGATGGAGAGCGGATGAAACAGCTCAGCTCAATTGATGAAGACTCCAAGAATGCAGTTGAAGGAGTTATAAAGCATATTACAAATGAGGAACTATTTGAGATTTGCAAAACGGAGTTTGAAGAAGTAAAGGATGCTATTAGTAAGGACTTGAGGAAAGTATCTAAGGATAATAAGAATCTAAGTTTGAATACTATCGTCAATCAAATTGCCACAATAGATTCTCAGAAAAGTCTATGTGAGATTCAAAAGGATGGGAAAGAAGAGTCGCTAAATACAATTATTGCTGAGTTGGAGGAAATATCTACTCAGCTTGAACAGCATAGAGATTCAAAAGTATATGAACAGCAACGTAAGCAATTAAAAAAAGAACTTGAGGAAAAGAAAGCTGACCTTGATAATGCAGTCGAAGGGTTTTATAATGAACTTTGGTATGGTTATACTCTGATAGGTCAAGAATTGGTATCTGAGGTGCGAAATTTCCTTCAGAAAGAGGATTTGCCATGGGGCCTTACAGCTGAAGCTGTTAGAAACATCTTAAACAAACCATTATGTATATGTGGGAATAAGATATGCGAACATGAACGCGAAATCCTAACAGCTCTGATTTCAAAACTTCCTCCAGAGAATATTAATAGTACAATTCTCGAAATGACCCGCCATGCGGATATAGATGCCGGCGAGAAAAAACAAGTAATATTGAAGTCATACCAAACTGTCAAGTCTTTAGAGGATGCGATAGAAATTAAGAAGAAAGATATTGATCATATATCAACCCTTATTACAGACGGGGCTTCAGAGAAAATTGCGAACCTTGAGCGTAGGAGAGCTCAATTGGAGAGTGATAAAACAAAAATTAAATTAGAGATCGATAAATTACAAGCTTCAATTGCTCAATATGAGAAACAGAGTGAAGACCTTATTGTAAAGAGGAATAGTGTTGCTAAAGCTGATGCCAGCACAAATTACTTAACTAAAAAAGATGAGTTTATTAGGAAATGTCTTAAAGCCTTAACAGCTATTGATGAGTATAACAAAAAGGTCTCTTTGAAAGATGTCAATTCTAGAATTAATGATGCATATGCAATATTGAGCGAAGATTATGCTAGAGGGAAACGCCTATATGTAATCCAATTTGACAAGGAAGACAAATATGGAATGGTTTCTTATCTTCAAAGTCAGTATGATGATCTATATACAAGATTTTCTCAAGATAATACGATTGCTTCGTATAAAGCCTCTGGTTTGACTGATGAAGAAATTGCAGAAAAAATAATTTTAAAGATTAGAGAGTCTAACTCAACTGGACAAAGCAAGATTAATACGCTTTCTTTTGCGAAAGCAATACTTGACTATTCTAGTAAGGTGAGAGATAATGATTCCATTGAACTTACAAAATCATATCCATTTTTAATAGACTCTCCTTTTACGGAGCTTTCTCAAGGTAATCTGGAAATGTCTGCTCGGAATATCCATACTTTTTCAGAACAGATTATTCTTATGATTTCAGATATTAGTCTCGCATCAGTAGATAATATAATCAGACCATTCATTGCCAAAACATATACGCTGACTAAAAAAGTTGGCGAAAGTAATTCGTCATTGATTAGATAATATGGAAATATACGTCAATCTAAATTATCGTTTCAAAAGAAGCGGAGCGCAAGAGGAGCAAATGAAATATCTCATACAAGACTTGAAGATATTTCAATCCTATAGCCAGATAATGATGATTTCCGCGTTAGTCGGATATCACCATAAAGCATATGCGCCTATTGAAAAAGGAGGTTCCGATACGGTTCAGATGACCACTTTTCGTGAGAAAGATCGTGATTATATCGATTTTATAGCATTTGCCTATGCACAGGAGCAATCTGTTCTGCTTAGTAATAAAAAGTATGAAATTTTCGAAGCATTTGCAAATGGAGGATTCCCAATAGTAGTTGATACATTAGGAATTGATTTTGCCGACAAAAATAGAAATAATAGAATTGAGATAATGAAAAAGTATTTCTCTCTTCTAGTTGCCAATAGCTTTTAAATAATGAATCCATTTATAAAATGGGCAGGAGGTAAACGTAGATTTGCTGAACAAATCGTAGGCTTGTTAGGAACATCCTGCAATCACTATTATGAACCATTCCTTGGTGGAGGTGCAATCCTCTTATATGGAGAGTATCAAAATGCTACATGCATGGATATCAATCCAGAATTGATTAACCTCTATAATGTTATTAAGGATGATGTAGTATCTTTAATTAAGGAACTGTCGGAGTTTTTTGTCCCTAATCATTCAAAGGATTTCTATTATGAGATCCGTGGGTGGGATAGGGACCCATTGTCATATAACCAAATTAATCCTATAAGACGTGCAGCCCGTTTTATGTATCTGAACAGAACGTGCTATAATGGACTATGGCGCGTGAATGGAAAAGGGGAAAACAATGTTCCATTTGGCAGATATGTTAATCCTCCCATATTGCAAGCTGATTCATTGTTAGCAGCCAGTCAATATTTTAATACAAAAAATGTTTCTTTCTGTTTAGCGGATTACCATGAAGTGGGTAACTTTGCAGGAGTTGGAGATATTGTATATTTCGATCCTCCATATGATGTTGAAGTCGGTCAGAATGGATTTGTTTCATATACTCAGGAAGGGTTTAATCGTCAAGATCAAAGAAAGTTAAAAGAATTGTGCGATCTCCTTATTCTTAAAGGCGTTAAAGTCGGTATAAGCAACTCGAATACATCTTTCATCCGGGAACTCTATACTGAAGGGCCATACGATTTTTACAATCTATATGATGAAATATCTGTAAAGAGAACGATTGGGGGGACCCCTGAATCAAGAAGGGAAATTCATGAGCTATTTATAATTGGTGAAAATAGATGAAAAAATTATTACCTCAGGCCAATAGTTTGGATACTGTAATTAAAGTGTTTGTATATGTCGCTTCAAAACAAAGCTGCACTCAAAGCGATATAGCAGATTTTTGCTCATTTGAACCACGCCAAGCAGCGTACTATCTTAATGCTTGTTATTACTTGGGACTTGTGGATGAGAATGGGCAAATTACAGATTTGGGAGCATCAATTATGGAGGACATAACTGACTTGAAACAAAAAATATATTGGATAATAGTTAAAGATGAGATAATTGGAACGATCTTTAGTTATAAACTAATTTTCCCAAATAAAGATGCACGTTCCTTTACAATTGAATACCTTCATCGACTTTATCCAGAATATAGTGAAGCTGTAATCTCCAGAAGAGCTAGTACTTTGCTTAACTGGTGCAATGAGATTCTATCATCGCCCCTAATTAATAGGTTATGACAAAGCCACAAGAATCGATTCTACACTCTCCAGATTTTCTTAGAGGATTGCGGGAGTCATATAAATACTTTTTTTACGCCGCATTACTAGAAAATAGGCATACGCAAACAGAGATTCCTGTTTCAACTATTATCGCTAATATGGTTCTTAAAGCATGGCCGATTGTTGTAGAGTATCGATTATCATTAGGAACTTTTGACCAATTGGAAGTCATATGTCTGGGGATGTGTATTAGGAATAACTCTTCCGAAACTCCGGACTTATCTGACGTGCTTGCTGCTATTGAAAATGATTGTAATAGTAAATCTGTCAACGATATTAAAAGAGTGTTTGCGCGATTTGCTGATTCTTGGGTGGGGCGTGTTACCAATATTGATAATGCTTGGCTACATTCTGAGTATTATACAACAAAATGCTATTTCCCATATCATTTTTCGAGTGATGAGAGTGATTCTATACTAATAAACCCCAAATGGGCTCAATATATTGATGATAATCCATCTTTATATGAGGTGTATATTAATGCATTAGATATTTTCTTAAGAAAGAGAAATCGTAACTCGGATAAGTCAATAAAGGCTTATATCAATCAATTGCGGGGTATATCGATAAATGCAGATAGTATTAAACCCGGCAAAGTGCCAAATGGAATAAATGCGGAAATTTTTCATATTCTTGAGACAATTCCAATTGATTTTCTTTTTAGAGAGCCAAGGATAATTGACCGTAGCGGAGAGATTGATTATCTAAAGAACAATCCACAAGACGATATCAACTATTTATCTGATGTTTTTTTTGTGTCCACAAAAAAACGTTGGCTATCCTCATTAAGAGCTCAAGTTCTAAACGGGATTGATAGTATCATTGCTGCCAATACTTACTATAATAATGTGCCAACCATTCCAAATAATATAATTCCCGGGCTTCCTTTGGGCCTTGCTATCGATGATTTTATTCATGAGTATATAGATAGAATGAGAAGCAGAAGTAGCTTTCTCGTTGAAAAGGAAAGGTCGAAGATGGACATTAGATTGCACATTTTCGCTGCTTTATATGATGATCGTATCCCCACAAGCTATACAAGAAATGATTTAGCATCTCAGCTCGGAATGCATGTTGAAAGGGTTAGACAGCTTCAGAAAGGGGATGATTCAATTATCGGAATAGTACCTTGCGCTCAAATGCTTAATGGTATGATCTGCTCGGGGGATTTTATCGTTAACCCATTCCTGCTTACAGAAATGATGAATTTGTTTAACTCTAATATTCATGGTGAAACATTAGAGGAGTTTGATGCACGTTTTGGATTTATTAACGATAAAATAAGAAATTTCATCATAGATATTCTTGGCTTTCGATATGTGGACTCAATTAGATATATTGAACCTTTTATTCTAAGAGGAGATAATAGTAGTTTAATTAATAGAAATTTCGCAAATGTAATGAAGTATTTTAATAATACAATTCATTACATCTCTATAGAGAATGATCTTGTGCCTTTCCTAAAATCAGACCTGAAGCTTGAGTATGATATCATTGATAATATTGCTGCGATAGTTGAGCATTCAAAGATATTTGAATGTGTCGACAGCTTGGGGGAGAAGAAATATCGCCTAAAGTGGGAAAATCTGCTTACTACTCCAGCGCGAGTAGCGCGTATTTTGTTTGATATTAATAAACCTGTACATTATAGCGAGGTCTATAAAGAATACCAACAACGTTCCGCCATTGCTGGACTTGAGATACAATCGGATGAAAAGATTCTAAGTATCAGACATCCGTACATAAAAGTCAAGGGTAAATTGGGTATTTGGGAGTATTCAGAAGATGAAAGTGGAAATGATCCTGAAATCACAACCGTTTCTGGTATAATAGAGCAACATGTTATTTCAAATGGAGGGTTGACATCAATTGCCGAGGTAAGTCAATATCTTGCCTCTATCAATATGCCTAAGGACGAGAGACTAATTAAGTCTTACCTACGTATTTTCTGTATAATGGCAAAGAACGCATCTGGTGTCTATATTCATAAAGATTATGTAGGACAATATCCAAACTATATAACAAAAGCTGCTCATATACAACAAAATGAATATACAATAGTCATAAGAAGCGCACTGCATACTTTAGCAAGAAATGGTGGTTCCTCTACAGTAAGACAAGTGATAGATGATTATGAAATAGCATATAAGAAAAAGATTAGAGAAACCTCTGTTCGAACTATGATATCAAGGTATAATAGACTTATATCATATGATAAATCTGAGGGGCATGTTACACTTCGTCTTCTTATTCCAATAAATGAAATAGATAAAGTGTCTATTGAGCCAGAAAACACGTTATCAAGTCCGTTATTTCATACCCAAATAATTGATGAAATCAGAAACCTATTGGAACACTCTCCGTCTCATTGCATGAGGCTAAGTGATGTCATTAATAGTGTTAAATATTTGATTCCTAAGGATAAGAAAAAGAATATAGTATATAAAATAATTGCAAAAATGGATAGAGTTGAAATCTATGAAGTCGATGGAAAGAAGTATATAAGGCAAATGATGTAAAAGTGGGCTGTAACATTCCCATCATACAAAATTACAGCCAGATATAATACCCCAGCGAAGTCTTAAGAACTTCGTAAACACGAGCCCTTCACCCGGCCAAACTCATTGATAATCAATGCTGGGTTCGAATCCCCAACGGTCCGGAAAAGGTGTATGCAGCGAAAATGGCCAGCCGGAATGCATACGATATGCATCGCATTGTTTACGATTTGCATAGAAAATTTGGCAGCGAAATGGCTACGGAAAGTAGTCGGAAGATAGACAAAAACACGCCTCTAACTCTTTGATATTTCGAGGGTTAGGGGCGTAAATAAATGAAAATGAGGAACTTGCGCAATTTGGCAATTTCCTCATTCAGCGGAGAGAGAGGGATTCGAACCCCCGGACCCGTTAAGATCAACGGTTTTCAAGACCGCCGCATTCGACCACTCTGCCATCTCTCCAATGTTTTACCAAATTCTGGAATTCGGTTTCCAAATCATGGTTTCCCGTGAAATGGAATGCAAAGTTAGGCATTTTTTTGTAATCTGCAATAGTTTTACGAAATTTTCGCACAGTATTTCTATAAAATAGGCCTAACACTTTGATGGAACGAAAAAAAATTATAAATTTGGTTAAACGATTTCAGACGCCTATGGATATAGATTCCAACGTTGTTCATTCCAAACTTAAGGAATTCTTCGGGTTCAGTAACTTTAAAGGAGACCAGGAGAAAATCATCATGCACCTCATTTCCGGGCATGACACATTCGTCATAATGCCCACAGGAGGCGGCAAATCACTATGTTACCAGTTGCCGGCACTTGTCATGCCGGGCACAGCGATAGTCGTATCACCACTCATCGCATTGATGAAAAACCAGGTCGATGCCATCCGCGGATTCGTGGCGGAAAACGAGGGAATCGCACACTTCCTGAACTCATCATTGAACAAAGCCCAAATCGCGGAGGTTCGGGCAGACCTGATTTCAGGAGTCACGAAACTCCTTTATGTGGCACCGGAAAGCCTTACGAAGGAAGAGAACATCGCTATACTGAAAGAAATAAAAATCTCATTCTACGCAGTCGACGAAGCACACTGTATATCAGACTGGGGACACGACTTCAGACCGGAATACCGTAGAATCAGACCGATAATCGACGAGATAGGGAAAGCACCAGTAATAGCATTGACAGCGACCGCTACACCGAAGGTGCAGAACGACATATTGAAGAACCTCGGGATCTCCGAGGCGGGCGTCTTCAAATCATCCTTCAACCGTCCGAACCTCTTCTACGAGGTGCGCGACAAGATCGAACCCGAAAAGGACATCATAAAATATATAAAGCAGAACCCTGGCAAGTCCGGCATCATCTACTGCCTAAGCCGCAAAAAGGTCGAAGAACTCGCTCAGATATTGACTATCAACGGAATAAAAGCTATCCCGTACCATGCGGGAATGGACGCTAAAGTCAGAGCCGAAAACCAGGACAAATTTCTGTCCGAAGAGATCGACGTCATCGTGGCCACCATCGCATTCGGAATGGGTATCGACAAGCCGGACGTGCGATTCGTCATCCACTATGACATTCCACGCAGCCTCGAAGGCTACTACCAGGAAACAGGACGCGCAGGACGGGACGGAAAAGAAGGCGTCTGCATCGCATACTATAGCTACAACGACATCCGCAAGCTGGATAAATTCCTGCAGAGCAAGCCGGTATCAGAACAAGAAATCGGCCGCCAGCTCCTCATGGAAACCGTCGCCTACGCCGAATCAGGAGAATGTAGACGAAAACTGCTGCTCTCATACTTCGGGGAAGACTATCCGGAATGCAATTGCGGTGCGTGCGACAACTGCGTAAATCCGAAGCCGAAATTCGATGCTTCGAAAGACATGTGCCTGGCTATCAAGCTAGTAGAATCGTTACCGGAGCACTTTAAACTCGAACACCTCGCGAACATCCTCGCAGGTATGCCGACCGCCATGGTGAAGTCTTACAAACACGACAAACTAAAGTTCTACGGAGCCGGTTCCGAACATAACGTGAGATTCTGGGAGATGATAATCCACCAGGGAATAATACGGCACTTCTTCACCAGAAGCATTGAAAACTACGGAGTTCTATCCGTTTCCGACGAAGGACTCCAGTTCGCCGAACACCCGGAAGTGCTGATGCTCGCGGGAGACCGCTCGTTCTCGGAGACCGCAAATGACGACGACGATGACGATGCCGCAGCAGTTCCCGCCAAGGGCGGTTCAGGAGGAGATCCAGTGCTTTTGTCAATGCTGAAGGATCTCAGAAAGGATGAGGCGAAGAAGAGACACCTCCAGCCGTGGATCATTTTCAATGACGTTTCGCTCGAGGATATGGCGATAATGTATCCCGAGACCCTGGACGAGCTGAAAACATGTCAGGGAGTCGGCGAAGGCAAAGCCAGAAAATATGGAAAGCCGTTCATGGACCTCATCACCAAGTACGTGGAAGAGAACGAGATAGAGCGCCCTAACGACTTGGTGGTCAAATCCATGCCTAACAAATCATCAGACAAGATCGCCCTTATCCAGAGCATCGACAGAAGGATGGATCTCGAAGATATCGCAGAGAGCAGAAATATGGATATGGGAGAACTCATGCAGGCGATAGAAGACATCGTGGAATTCGGCACAAAACTGAACTTAGACTACTACATCGAGCAGAACGTAGACCCTGATGTAGTGGACGAAATATACACCTACTTTAAAGAAGAAGCCGAATCCGACTCACTCGAAGAGTCATTGACCAAACTCGGTCAAGACTACGAAGAGATGGAAATCAGGCTCGTGCGCATCAAATTCCTCTCGGAGGTGGCGAATTAGCACTGGACCTTGCGACACCGGCAGCCTCGGATGGGATGGGGCAATTCCGCGCTCCCTGTGGTGGAGGATCAGCACTGAAACTCGCGAGCACACAGCCTCGATCAAGAGAATAGACCTAAAAGAAAGAGCCCGGTACGATACCGAGCTCTTCTCTAATTTCTGACGTACCCGTCCAGCTTTTGCGGGTCACAGACAGGTTTTTCCACAACTATTTCACGCCCAACTGGTCATACGGTATCGTACAAGCCTTATAGACAAATACATCCAACCCATCCTCAGTCGTCATCGTAAGCGTGGACTTATCCACAGAAACCTCATAAGACGAAGCCCAACTCGTCCCATCGGCATAAGTACCGGAAAGAGTAGAACCCGCAAGTTTCCACGAGCCGGAGAGCGCCACGAAACGGCCGTCGCCAACCATCTGATACATGGCGAAAGTCCCGTCCTCAGAAAACTTGACATACACAGTCACAGTCTCCGCTCCCACGAGAGCACTCTTCGTAGCCATCTTCACCTCTGTAAGTTCCCACTCCCCCTTCACATCCAACGTCTTCCCATCATCCTTCTTGCAAGACGAAAACGAAACCAAAGCGGACAGCAATGCCGCCACCAAAATCAATACTCTACTTTTCATCATAACCATCCTCCGTTTTCACTCACATGAGACCTCACAATAATAGAAATAGTGCGGCTGATCGCCATACCCCCGATCGAAGACTCTCCACCGAGAGAATCCCCGCCCGCAATGGCATTGACCTTAATCTTGGCGGACCCGCACTTGGTCGGGTGCACCCACAGCTTACCGTACTTGATATAAGGGGTTTCCGCCAGCCCAAGCGCGCTCTCAGCCTCCTTCGAGACCTCTATTTCGGTGAAGGTCAATGATTTCGAGGCGGTGCCGAAGTACGCATCGAGGGACAGCCACTGGTTCTTTCCGCTCTCGGCGATGAGACACGGGATACCCTCGATATTCATCATGAATTTCCATGCATCGATAGAACCGGTACCCATCTTATGACGATAAGAACTCATAGGTATCGACTGCACATTGGCCAAAGAATGATAATCCTTCTTTCCAGAAGCGATTCTCGGGTCCATATCATTAGAAGCAGCCAGGAGAAGATTCTTGAATTCCCTGAGAGTGAACGTCTTGCCTAATTTTTTAGCATAAGACAGGCCGAGGGCTGCAATTCCGCTGACATGTGGACAAGCCATGGAAGTTCCCTGCATATAGCCATAATCAGATCCATCGTTCAGCTCAGACGGAAGGGTGGACAGGACCATACTCTTAGGAGTCCAAGGATTAAGATATGCCTCACCGCCAGGAGCAGCGATGTTACATCCAGGGCCATAATTAGTGTAATAGGCCGGAAGATAATCAGGTCCGAATGAAGACACGCTTATGATATCGCTCAATGCACCCGGATAAGCGGAATAATTGGTAGCGTCATTTCCGGCCGCAAAAATCGCAACACCACCATCCAAAACAGGATTGTTTTTAGTCGCTTCGAAATATTTGAGGGCATCATATTCCGCCAGATAATCACGTTTATATCTCCCGTCAGACTTGATCACCCCGGCCTTATAACCGAAAGAGCAAGAAATCACGGAAGCACCATTGTCAGCAGCATATTTGTATGCACGAGCAGTCTGAATGCTAGAACCACCTGAATTTCTACTGAAAATCTGGCAAGACATAATCTTCACGCCATCTGAATTTCCGGTTCCGCCGGCCACGCCCGAGACTCCGACACCATTATTATTCACAGCGGCAATCGTTCCCGCGCAGTGAGTTCCATGGCCTGAGTCAATGAATTTTCCCGCGCCTTCTGCCCATGTGATAGGACCATTGTCCACGAAGTTATATCCGTGAATATCATCTTCATAGCCATTTCCGTCGTCATCTTTTCCATTCTCAGTTTCCTTCGGATTAGTCCACATATTCGCAACCAAATCAGGATGAGTATACTTCACACCCTCATCTATCACAGCCACAATTATGGAATTGTCACCGGCTGTCAATGTACTCCAGACATTCTGGACATCGATATCAGCGCCCTTATATGCAGACGCAGCCACTGACTGGTCGCCGGTGTTTGCATAATGCCACTGGTCCTTGAGCATCGGATCGTTGAAAACCGAAGCCGCAGCCTTCACCGCCGGCTCCTCCGACGGAAAATAAGGATAAGTGATACAGTCAGACGCACGCTTGTACTGCAGCCCATACTGAACCGCGCGAACCGCCGCCAAGGCTGATAAGTTTCGGGCCAATGCCGTCTCATCGGCACCTTCTGACAGTCCGAGGACATACCATCTGTCCAGTTCGAAACGACGTTCCATCTCCTCCTTTCCAGGCACAGAGACAAACAGAGGCTGGACATCCTCGACTCCCTCCAGAGCCATCATCTCCGACACGGACTTGTCCGAGACATCATTCAGCTTTACGAGGAGCTGTCCGGACACAGTTTCAGCAGTTTTCGTGTTAATAATCTTAGACAGATGAGGCTCAGCGCCTTGCGGAGAACTATCCTCACGTACAGCACACGAAACAACGCATAATCCTGCCACTGCCGGAACTAATAATTGCTTCACCATAAATAATACTTGTTAAATTATTTAGATAACACAAAAGACCTGCCTCCACTATAACAGGAGGCAGATCTTATTAAAAATCAGTATCTTATGTGATACATTTTTATCTGATTACAGAAACCGGAGCATCCTGCCTACTTTTAGCCGGAACCTCACTCTTTGCAACTGGTGTTGCAGAGAATTCTACAGACTTGCTCTCTCTTTCGACAGCAAAACCTGCGAGGCACATCGGAACTGAAAGCGACTTGCTCTTGGTAAACTGTCCTGACAACTCTTTCACAGACTTAGGCATCTGAACAGAGAAGAAGTTGGCTGCCTTACCTGGGGTTGCAGGCAATACGACATCTTTGCTCAATACCAGAGTTTCTTCACCAAATCCGTAGGAACCGGTCAAACCAGGCTCCACAACCACATAAGCCACGAAGAATGTGAACGTCTTAGTGGCCGCATCATACTTACTGTCGCCGAGTTGATCATATTGATCATACTTCGGAGAATAAAAGTTCTTAGCCTCTATAATCTGAACCTCGTGTCCTCCACTAACCAACGCTGTAGACTGAAGAGGAACAACGACCTTTCCTGTGGTCTGATCATAGGTAAACGTAAAGTCTACACCATTACACCAGTCTTCCACAACATAAGTATTCTTATAATTAGGATTTACACAGAAGTCAAGATCCTTATCAGACTCTCCTGGCAACACAACAGAGTAATTATATGTTGCAGTACCGAGTTTCTCAAAAGGAAGTCCCTCAGTAGCAAGAGATTTTGCAACAAACTTCTCCTGATATCCGTTGGTCGCCCATACTACCAAAACGTATTCGGTAAGAGGACTAAGCTTGGTGAATACATCTGAGTAGCCTCCATTGTTAATCTTCTCCAAAACTTCATCCTTTAAAGAAGCACTGGCGAGGACATCCTCATAAACAGCATCCATACCGTACTTATCCACAGTAGCTTTATCATAAAGACCCATCTTCACGTCTGTGAGCTTACTTCCGTAAACATAGAATGAAATCGAGTTTACCTTGGTAGCACCTGCGCCTTCGAATCTGTTTGTAAGTTCAAGTCCGGCATTTACCACTACTGCGTACTCCTCAGAATCTTCTTTTGCCACATAGTTAAAAGAACTTGCAACTGAAGCCTGAGCCTCACCCTTGCTGTCGAAACCAACTGCGACCAAAGTATAAACGTCAGTCTTAGCCAAAGTCACGCTCTCGACACCAGTTTCACCGACAACCTTAGCTTTAGGTTCCTTATTACCGGCGATGGCAGTGACATTAGTCTTGATGTCAGCATCAGCAAGTTTACCCTGATAGATGGCATATTTCACAGAAGCGATATCCGCACCCATTTTGAATGCTATAGGAAGAGCTCCCTCAGAAGAATAACCGAAAGTTGCAGAAAGAGCGTAATCTACAGGAACTGCACCCGGAAGGCAAATACGGAACAGTCCATCATTATTAGCCGCATAGAGTCCACCATCTTTATAGTTAGCCATACTGAAAGCAAGTTTACCCTTAGGGAACGTAATGATATCATTCACCAAAGTTCCGGTATTACCTGCACTCTTCTGGGAATCCAAAGAAGCACCCTGAGCAATCTTCAGACCGGCAAGACTTCCTACCGTCATCATACCATAACCCCAGTCTACACCGATAGGCTGCGGAACAAAGTATACTCCATTAGGGTCTTCAGCATGGATATCAATATTATAAGTGTTGGCCTTATCATAATCGCCGTCCTCATTATTCGGATATGTCTTATATGGATATACCAAACGATAGAAGCCCTTCTGAGAGTCATTTTCGAGAATCTCCACCTCCCATTCAGGATTACCTGCATTAAAGAATGTGGTAAAGCAGTCATCTCTGATTTTACCTTTGCCCAAACTGTTCCATTTCTCGATGATGACAGAAGCAGAAACACTTGCATCAAAACTCGAATATTTGGATACATACTGAGGATCAGTAATCTGAAGGGAAAGACTTAACTGCTCACCAAGAGGAGCCTTGGAGAACTTCACAGTAATGGAAGTCTCAGCTTCTCCGTCAGCGAAATCGATGGTCGAAGGCAGTTCGAAATAACCTTTCTCATTTCCGATGATCTCCAGCGGAACTGATATGGCACCCTTTTCTACCTTTCGTGCAGCCGTCACAGTGAATTCCAATGTTTCTGTAGGCTCGTAATTGGTCTTGATTTCCTGTGAAGGGAAATACACGCCATAACATCCATCAACATCAGGCTCACCCGGCTTGTACTCCTCTTCGTTGTCGCAAGAAGCGAAAGCGAAGAAAGGAACAGCCATAAGGCCATATAATATTTTATTCAACAGTTTCATAATAAAGCTTGTTTAATGGTTATTACTCTGTCCAAAGAGGTGCGAACTTAGACGGATCCGGATTATTCAAATCTTCAGGGATACCATTGTTTGTCTGAGTTTCGCTTCTGGTGATGACGATATTCCACTGAGGTGAACGTCCTTCACTGTTAAAGCAGAAGTCTGCAGGCCAGTTGGTTCCGCTGTAACCTCTTGTTATACCCATATCGAGACGCTTGTAGTCGAAGATAAGGATACCCTCACCCCAGAACTCAACTCTCTTCTGGAACATCATTTCCTTCAGGAACTCCTCCTTGGAAGCAGAAGCAGAAGTATAGGTTCCTTCGGTATAACGAAGCTTCATGAAGTCGTTAAGAAGAGCTTTGGCACCTGCAAGGTCACCGGACTGCGCGAGAGCTTCCATCTTAATGAAGTACATCTCCTCAATACGCATCATCGGCTGGTCTACCTTATTACCGACATTGTACTCGGTACAGTCACCGCCGCCTGGACGGAACTTGATGTTCTCATAATCAGCTGCAGCAGGGACATTGGCATTTCCATAAAGGAAGCCTTTAGCGTCCTCTGAAGTACCTGCGAATTTATAGTCATAATATTCCAGACGCTTAGGATCGAGCCAAGAGTGCTTACGGAAGTCCTCATCAGGAATAGCCTCGTAGAAAGACTTGCTTGCACCATACTGAGCGAGAGGTGCATATCCCCACTGGCCTTCAGAGCAAATAAACGCAGCATAGGTGCAAATATTGTTGAAGTTCTCCGGAGAAATGGTAACACCCCAAATCCAAGATTTCTGGGAGTTCCTGTCGTTGAATCCGGTCTTAGGATCTTCCCACTGAGCCTGCGTAAGCGGCTGATAACCGGCATCGATTACCTTCTGTGCATATTCAGCAGCCTTAGCATAAGCACCTGCAGTACCATTGGCACCCATTTCCAGATATGCTCTTGCATAAAGACCATTTATAAAGTCTATTGAAGGCTCTGCAACAGTTGGAGTTTCCTCTGCAAGATATCCTGCAGCCTTCTGCAAATCACTGAGAATGAATTCATACATCTTCTCAGATGTTACACGAGGATTGTTGAGAGCTGTTTCCTCTTTTGTATTCTCATCGACGATAGGAACAGTGAGACCCTCTACCTCAGGTTTGGAAGTATATTTATTCTTCTTGAACTCATAAAGTCTGGCAAGGTCCAGATAGAAGTTAGCCCTGTATGCATAAGCTTTTCCGAGGATTACAGATGTCGAGGCTGTAGGCTCACCTCCCGAAAGAATCGAAGAAATGATGTCATTACATGTCTTGATCCAAGGATAATAACAATCCCAGAAATAAGCGCATGGCCAACTGGCAGAACCCTGACCATTACACATAGCGTAAAAATAGTTTCTGTTATAATATGGGTTCTCTCCCAGGGTCACGAAATCTTCGAGCATGTTCTCGGTAGCGAAATGGATGTTGCCGATACCGAAATCACCATGATGGTCATATTTGCTCATATATCCTGCAGTACCGGTAGCAACCATAGCTGACGGGATACTCTTCAACATGGCTTCCAAAGCAGATGAAGACTCGGCAACCTGCCCAGAAGTCACAACGGAACTCTGAGGAAGAGTCTCTTTAATACATCCTGTTGCGACAGCTGCAGCCGCAACGAAAAGAAGTGATTTGATTATCTTGTTCATAGTCTCTATCTAATTTAGAATGTAATAGTCACACCGCCTGAAACTGTACGTACAGGTGAACAAACAGCATCACTTGTAGCTCCTGTAAAGCTGTAACGAGGATCGAAGCCCTTTCGTACAGACCAGTAGCAGATATTGTCAGCGGTAACATAGAATCTTACGCTGTTAATCTTAACCTTGGAAAGAAGACTCTTAGGAAGGTTGTAACCGAACTGAGCTCTCTGGAAGTTAAGATAACTTGCGTTGGTAAGGAATCTGTCAGACATAGATACCACATTCTGGTCATTTGCCTGGAATCGAGGAATATCAGTGTTGGTATTCTCAGGAGTCCATCCCTTGAGTACATCCTTGTGGATATTATAACCTACCGAGCTACCAGGGACGTTCATGAGTGAAGCATATCCGCTGTCGTAAGCTTTACCTCCGATGGAATAAGTGAAGTCCACAGAAAGGTCGAAGTTCCAGAAAGAAATGCTGGTACCGAAACCACCGTAAAGGATAGGTGTAGGAACTGAACAGAGGTAGTCAGTAGCCTCACTGTACTTGGTAGTAGTCTCGCGGGTAACTTTACCTGTCGCCTCATCAGTAACATCTTTATACCACATGGAAAGACCGGTAGTAGGCTCTACGCCTGCATACTTCGGCATGAGGAAGGTGTTGAGAGAAAGGCCTTCTCCGACAAACTTGTTACCTGTAGCATAACCTGAGTGTCCTTCAACAGTCTTCTTCTTGTTAGCCTCAGGGAGACGGATAATCTTGTTTGAATAATTGGTTGCATTCAAATAGATATCCCAGTTCACATTATGAGACCTGATGGCAGTAGCATTGATAGCGAACTCGACTCCGGAGTTTCTCATATCTCCTACGTTACCATAGTATCCGCTGTAACCCTGTGAAGAAGGAACGGTCACCCAATAAAGCATATCAGATGTCTTTCTGTAGAAATACTCCACGCTACCTGAAAGTCTGTTGTTGAAGAACTCGAAGTCCGCACCTGCGTTAAAGTTGGTGTTGGTCTCCCAAGTTACCTTCTTGTTACCCTTAGTGTTGAATACTACAGAAACCTCACCATCAGCGTTCTGGATGTAATATGTATCGGTGTAACGGTAACTACCGATGTTATCATTACCCTGAGAACCGATGGAAGCTTTAATCTTGAGCATGTCTACCCAAGGAGCGTTGAACCATGGCTCTTTGTTGATAAGATAACCTACACCGGCTGACCAGAAGTCACCCCAGCGGTAGTCAGGATGGAATCTTGAAGAAGCATCTCTACGATAAGATGCACTGAGGAAGATCTTGGAATCGAAGTCATACATCGCACGTGCGAAGTAACCCTCGTTGTTATAAGAAGATCTGCTTGAACTTGCATTCTGTCCGTCTACAACAGCACCGTCAAGTTCTGTAACATTGCTGGCGAACAATTTCTTCTTGTAAGCAGAAAGTCCATATACATCTCTTGTATAGTTCTCATGTCCGAGGAGAACATTCAAATGATGGTTGCCTGCGATAGTCTTGTCATAAGAAAGAAGTTCCTGAAGGTTATAATAGAACTGTCTTTCATGTGCCTTGGAGATAGTACCGCCATCAGTAGCGAACTGACCATACCACATATTGGAGATATCAGTAGTACGTGACTCGTCCAAACCGACACCGACATTGAAAGTAAAGGTGAAATCCTTAAGGAATTTAACCTCAGCGAAACCTGTACCGGCAAAAGCGTTACCCTCTGTCTGAATCTTGTCGAGTGTCACAGCCTGGAGTCCGTTGGAGTTGGACTGTACCGGACGGGACAGACCTGCATTCGCCGCATTACCATAGTCATATCTCTTGAGACCATGCTCGTCTTTCATGATATTACCATTCTCATCACGGATGTAAAGAGGATAGATAGGAGCAATAGAGTTGGCAAATGCGAAGATGTTACCTGTATCTGATGAGCCCTCACTACCGTTGGCGTTGTTCCAAGTGAAGTTTGTATAGCTCATGTTGGCACCGACCTTCAACCAGTCTTTTGCCTGATAGTCAGCCTTCAAGCGAGCGGTATAACGCTTCATGTTCTCACCTTCGATGATACCGTTGTTGTCGAGATATCCGAAAGATGCGAGGAATGTAGATTTGTCATTACCCGCAGCGACACTGACGTTATATTCCTGACGAAGTGAACTCTTATAAGCTTCCTTCATCCAGTCATCCGGATAGAGGTAGTATTTCTGGCCATTATAATCCACGATACGTCCGAGGGTAGCGTTAGGATTAAGTTTACCGTTCATACCGATAAGGTTTTCGCCCTCAGGAAGAGTGTAGACATTATAACCGAGACCACCATTTTTCGCGCTCTGTGTGATTGTGGAAGCCGCTTTCTGATATGCTGCAGCAGAAGACAATCCCTGAGCGTTTACGAAATAGTTATATCTTGAGAGATAGTAAGCCTCATAGTACTGGCCAGGTTCTCTGATATAATCATAGTCCCTTGCAGCTTTCGAGTTCACACCGACTTTAGCGTCCAATGTAACGACTGCCTGACCCTTCTTTGCTTTCTTGGTGGTAATCATGATGACACCATTCGCACCACGGGCACCGTAAAGAGCGTTGGAAGCAGCATCTTTAAGGACTGTCATGGACTCGATATCAGAGTTGTTGATATTGTTCAAGTCTCCGTCATAAGGGACACCATCGACAATATAAAGAGGTGAAGAACCAGCACTGATGGAACTGATACCACGGATGATGATAGATGGCTTTGCTGACAATGAACCCGAACTTGTGGTAAGCTGAACTCCGGCAACCTTTCCTTCAAGCGCCCTGGTAACACTTGTTGCCTGCATCTTCTCGATAGATTCGGATTTGATGACAGAAGCGGATCCGGTAAATGATTCCTTGGTAGCAGTACCGAATGCCACAACGATGGTTTCATCAAGTTGCTGCTGATCTACTTCAAGTTTGACATTAATAACCGCCTTGTTTCCGACAGCTACTTCCTGAGAGATGTAGCCCATAAAAGAGAAAACAAGGATACCGTCCTTAGGGACAGTAATAGAATAATGTCCTTCAGCATTTGTACTCGTACCAGTCATGGATCCCTTAACCATAACAGATGCGAACGGTACAGCTTCTCCAGAAGATGCATCAGTAACCACTCCGGACACTTTCACGTTCTGGGCAAAAGCCACAGAAGACCATGCAAGCATCACAAAGGCTGTGATAAGAAGACAAATCTTTCTCATAAGCTTTATATATTAGTTTAACATAAATTTTGAAATACCTCTCGTGAGCGCCATGCGCCAGTCACAAAGATAGAAAAAATAAATTTATAAAAACAACTCCCGACTCATAATTATTCATTCGGAAAATAATTTAATTGTAACGATTTAAGGTTTAAAAACCATAAGTAAAATCCTATTAATAGTTTCAAATTTTGTATGCAAGCAAACGTTAACTTCGCAAATATGAACCATTTGGCTTAACTTAAAATTTTTAAGCGATGATACGTAATTTACTTTGAAAACGTTTCAACAAAGATATCAATATTTACAAATAAAAAGCGGAGACCACAATTGCAGTCTCCGCCATTTTGCGATATCTTATTATTATACAACTGTCAATTATCCTTCTCCTTCGGCTCCGAAGCGAAGAACTTATACTGGAAAAGTATAAGATAGAAAGCCCCTACAGTAACACAACTGTCCGCGAAATTGAACACCGGTTCGAAGAACCTGAATGGGTGTCCTCCCACAAATGGAACCCATGAGGGCCACTCGGTGTCTATCAGCGGAAAGTAGAACATGTCCACTACTTTGCCGAACATTACAGGTGCATAACTGCCACCGAACTGTGCGACATCATAGGCAGATGAGGCTGAAAATATCTGTCCGTATAACAGGCAGTCTATAATATTACCCAAGGCACCGGCTGTTATCAGCGTCAGACCGACAAGAACACCGGTCGGTACCGGCTTCCCGTCACGTCCTTTGCGTACCATACTGGAAATCCACCAGCACAGGGCGCCGAAAAGTACCAACCGGAATGATGTCAGCAGAAACTTGCCGAACATTCCGCCGAATTTCATGCCGAACGCCATGCCCTCGTTCTCGATGAACAATATCTGGAACCAGTCTCCCATGACACTGAAATGTTCTCCCAATGTCATATTGGTCTTGATCAGGACCTTGATGATCTGATCGATGATTACCAGCATTGTCCCGAGCAAAAGCAGGCCCTTGCCTCTGGATATCTTCATAAATCTACCTCTTTCCTCCATTCATCTTCTCCTTGGCCTCGACCGTAAGTGTGGCGTGAGGGACAAGACGAAGTCTTTCCTTAGGGATCAATTTGCCGGTAGCACGGCAGATACCATAGGTCTTATTCTCGATACGTACGAGTGCAGCCTCCAGATTCTGAATGAACTTGTACTGCCTCTGGGCCAGCTGGCTTGCCTCTTCACGGGAAAGCTGTGTGGCACCATCGTCCTCAACGGTCTTGAATGAAGGAATGGTATCTTCTATATCATTTGTTCCGTTATGCATGACGACCCTGCGCAGAGTGTTGTACTCTGCCTTGGCCTTCTCAAGCATATCCACGATGATTCTTCTGAATTCCTCCAGTTCCTCATCACTGTAACGAGTCTTCTCAGTGGTCTGCCCGTCCATCTTGTTCTCTTCCATAATAGAATAGTTTTAATGTTATATGCGTTTCACCGCAATCCTTATTGATGTGTCGTTCCATTCGACTTCCATCGCCTCGGCACTCGCCTCCGCAGCCGATTTGAGTTCGACTGTATGGGCCAATGTCTGTGAAGCGACGTAGTCGTGATAAGCTGCCAGGGATTTTTCGATTTCCGCGTGCTGCTCACCATCTGCAAAGACAGTCACATCCACTTTATCGGTAACATCGAATCCGCTGTCCTTTCTGATATTCTGGATTCTGTTGACCAACTCACGCGCAACGCCTTCATTCTTAAGCTCTTCGCTAATTTCGATGTCCAGTGCCAATGTCAACTGTCCTTCTGAAGCCACGAGCCATCCCGGCATATCCTCTGAAGAAATCATGTAGTCTCCAGGATTCAGGATGACCTCACCTCCTTCGAGTGCGAGGGTGTAAGGCTTTCCTTCTGCTTCAGCTGCCTGGATAGCATTGATCTCTGCCTGAGGGATTTCAGTGAAGGCTCCGGCGATCTCTTTCATTCTTTTGCCGTATACCTTGCCGAGAGTCTTGAAGTTAGGGCGGATCTTCTTGGTGATGATGCCTGTGGTATCGGCGATGAATTCTGCCTCTTTCACATTGACCTCACCCAAAATCAGTCCTTTCACTTTTTCGAGCTGCTCGCGGACTTTATCCGAGATGACAGGGATGACGAGCTTCGAGAGCGGCTGGCGCACCTTGATGTTCACCTTGCGTCTGAGGGCGAGCACCATGGATGAAGCTCTCTGCGCGAGCTCCATTCTCTCTTCGAGGTCTTTGTCAATGACGGATTCGTCGTATTTCGGCATCAGGACGTAGTGTACTGACTCTTCGCCGCCAGGTACGAGGTCCTTGTAGAGCTGGTCCATATAGAATGGTGCGATAGGCGCAGCCAATATGGCGATGTTCTTAAGTACCTCATACAGAGTCTGGTACGCAGCGAGTTTATCTTCGTTGTCAGCGCTGCCCCAGAAACGTTTCCTGTTCAGACGGACGTACCAGTTGCTGAGGTGGTCGCAGACGAAGTCCTGAATCAGACGTCCTGCATTGCATACGTCGTAGTCTTCATAGGAAGCCTCCACGTCTTTTATCAATGTGTTCATCAGTGAGATGATCCATCTGTCGATTTCCGGACGACGCTCGTATGGAACTGCCGGTGCTTCAGGATCGAAGTTGTCGACGTTCGCATAAAGCGCGAAGAATGAGTATGTATTATATAAGGTTCCGAAGAACTTCCTTCTTACTTCATCCACGCCTTCCTGGTCATAACGGAGGTTATCCCAAGGCTGGGCATTGGTAAGCATGTACCATCTGAGCGCGTCTGCACCGAATTTGTCGAGCTGGTCGAACGGATCGACTGCGTTGCCGAGGCGTTTACTCATCTTGTTGCCGTCCTTATCGAGTACCAATCCATTGGAAATCACGCGTTTGAATGCGCATGTTCCGCTTACCATGGTATGGATGGCATGCAAAGTATAGAACCATCCACGTGTCTGGTCCACGCCTTCTGCGATGAAGTCAGCGGTGCATCCGAATTTAGGTGAGTCGATTCCGCGCAGACCTTCCTGTGCATACGGCATTGACCCTGAATCGAACCAAACGTCGATCAGGTCGCTCTCGCGGGTCATCTTCTTGCCTGAATCGGAAACGAGGTAGATCTCGTCGACATACGGCCTGTGGAGGTCGATCTTGTCGTAGTTCTCCTTGCTCATATCCTCAGGATCGAAACCTTTCTCTTTCAGAGGGTTAGATGTCATGACACCAGCAGCGACAGCCTTTTCGATTTCCGCATAGAATTCTTTCAGGCTACCGATACACTTCTCTTCCTTGCCGTCTTCTGTACGCCAGATAGGAAGAGGTGTTCCCCAGAAACGGCTTCTGGAGAGGTTCCAGTCCTGAATATTCTCAAGCCACTGACCGAAACGGCCCGTTCCGGTAGATTCAGGCTTCCATGTAATGGTCTTGTTCAGCGCAACCATCTGATCCTTGACTGCTGTAGTCTTTATGAACCAAGCGTCGAGAGGATAGTAGAGCACCGGTTTGTCGGTTCTCCAGCTGTGAGGATAGCTATGGACATGTTTCTGAATCTTGAACGCACGTCCGTCCATCTTCATCATCATGCAGAGATCCACATCGAGTGTCGGAGCATCCTTAGGGAGAGAATCGTCGAAAGCATTCTTCACGAACCTTCCCGCATACTCCTTGTACTCAGGAGAAACATGGGTCTTCACGTATTCAGGATCGAGGTCCTCCAATGGATAGAAACGACCGTCGTGATCTATCTGAGGCTGCATATTGCCGTTCTTGTCCAGCACCATCATAGGCGGGATGCCGGCAGCTGTAGCCACTTTCTTATCGTCAGCTCCGAAAGTAGGAGCGATATGTACGATACCTGTAGTTCCCTCATCTATAGAGACATAGTCTCCAGGAATCACTCTGAAGGCGTCGCCTTCGAGAGGTTTGAACCAAGGAATCAGCTGATGATATCTGATGCCCACCAGTTCAGATCCCTTGAATGTTCCGTCGAGAACCTTGAAAGGAATAAGTTTGTCGCCAGGTTTGTAATCCTCGAGTGAAAGCTCGGCAGCCTTAGGGCTGAACCAGGTCGATACCAATGCCTTTGCTACGATGTAAATAGCTTCTGCACCGGTGTATGGGTTAAATGACTTCACCCTTACATATTCGATGTTAGGGCCAACGCAAAGCGCTGTGTTTGAAGGCAATGTCCATGGAGTTGTGGTCCATGCGAGGAAGTATACCGGCAAGGTCTCCAGGCCGAAGAGCGGCTGTGACTTGGCATCTTTTATGACTTCGAACTGTACAGTGGCTGTAGTATCGGTAACATCTTTATAACATCCCGGCTGGTTAAGTTCGTGTGAACTCAAGCCTGTACCGTCGGATGGAGAATATGGCTGGATAGAGAATCCCTTGTAGAGGAGCCCCTTGTCATAAATCTTTCTGAGAAGATACCAGAGAGTTTCGATGTAACGGTTATCATAAGTGATGTAAGGATCGTCCATGTCCACCCAATAGCCGATACGCTCGGTCATGTTCACCCACTCGCGGGTGTATTTCATGACTTCATGACGGCAAGTGTCATTGTACTCTGCCACGGAAATCTTCTTTCCGATGTCATCCTTATGTATTCCAAGTTTCTTCTCGACACCTATTTCAACAGGCAGACCGTGGGTATCCCATCCTGCACGGCGGTTTACCTTATAACCTGTCTGAGTCTTATAGCGGCAAATGGAGTCCTTAATGGAACGAGCCATTACGTGATGAATGCCAGGCATTCCGTTAGCTGACGGCGGTCCTTCGAAAAAGATGAATTCAGGAGCGCCTTCTCTAAGTTCGAGTGATTTCTCGAACGCATGATGCGATTTCCATCTGTCAAGCACCTCTTTGCCGACAGATACCAGATCCAAGCCCTTGTACTCTTTGAATGTCATAGTTTTTTATATATTTTTGCAGTTTGCAAATATAGTGAATTATCATTTTTAAACAAAACTAGATGTGCGTACTTGATATCATATTGTCACTCTGCTTGATAATAGCACTTGTACAAGGCCTTTTGAAGGGGTTCACGGAACAAATTATAGCATTGGTATCCATAATTGCAGGGACATGGATTGCATTCAAATTCTCCAAACTCGTATGCAATCTGATACAGCCTTACCTGAACGCTTCCGAAAAATTTTTATACGTACTCGTGTTCATTCTCATGGTAGCCCTGGTCATCTGCCTCTTCCACCTGCTCGGAAAGATAATCAAGGCCAGCATCAAGTTCGTCATGCTTGGATGGCTGGACAGGCTGCTCGGCGCCATCTTCTCCACTATAAAGGCAGCATTGATCATAGGAATAGTCATCATATTGTTCAGCACCCTTAACTCCACATTCCATGTGGTAGAGCAGAAATATCTGGACGAATCCGTACTCTACACCCCGCTGAAGAATATCGCATACGACATATTCCCTTATTTAAAGCAATTATTATTCAAATAGATACGACATGGAACGCATACTTTTCATAGAGACTTCTACAGAACTCTGCTCCACTGCCCTCTCGGAGGACGGAAAAATAATATCTGTCAGGGAAAATGCTGAAAGGAAACACGCATCGCTCACAGCCCCGTTCATAAAGGAAATGCTGGATGAGCATAATTTGAGTGTCAAGGACTGCAGCGCTGTATGTGTAAGCATGGGCCCGGGTTCATACACCGGCCTAAGAGTAGGCGTATCCACCGCTAAAGGTCTCTGTTTCGGCGCAGGACTTCCGCTTATGGCCATAGGTTCTTTGGACACGCTAGTCTGGCAGGCCATCGGGGAAAACCTGGTTCCTGAAGGATGCAAATATATCGTCCCGATGATCGACGCGCGCAGAATGGAGGTCTACACCGCCGTCTTCACGCCTGACGGAAAGCAAGTTACAGAGACAGAACCCAAAATCATTGACCCGGACAGTTATTCCGACCTTCTGGCGCAGGGGCCGGTGCTTTTCATCGGCGACGGTGCCGGCAAGTGCGCGGATCTCATAAAATCGCCTGCCGCGACCTTCGTGCAGACCTGCCCGAGGGCTAAGTCAATGATGTTGCCTGCGGAGAAGCTTTACGCCGAAAAACGTTTCGAGGATACGGCGTATTTCGAGCCGTTCTACCTCAAGGAATTCGTTCCGACCATCTCCAAGAAAAGCGTTTTTTAGTTCATTTTCAAAAGAGGAGTGTACCGGACGTACCTGACTAATGAGAAAAAAGACGAACAAGGCCGGGCTCTCGAGTGAGGGTCCGGCCTTCGTTATATGATGGGAAATTCTACTTCAGCACTGAAGCAAGGTACGCTTTCAGCGAAGCCTCGTCCTTTACTTTAGGGGTTTGGGTCAATGCTCCGTCTACGATGAAATAAACGGTAGGAAGCGACGCTACGTTATACAGCGAAATTGCAGGAGATGCCGCGCCGAAACCGTCACAGACATTTATCCATGGGAGTTTCTGACCTTTTACAACAGATGCCCAAGCGGCCTTGTCAGTATCGGCTGAAACAGCGTAAATCTCCAGGCCCTTCGCATGGAAGTCATTGTAGATATGCTGCATAACCTCGAGGTTAAACATATTCTGGGCTGCATCGGCAGAATTCCAGAAATAAAGCATAACCACCTTGGAATCCACGCTGCTGAGTTTCACTTTCTGACCATTCAAGTCGGCAAGTTCCAGTTCAGGGAACCCGGTCTGCTCAGCGTTACTTATCCTCGAGCCGAGAGTCAACATCTGCTGACGTCTTTCCGCCTCCAAATCCAGAGCTTTCACATACTTGGACTCCGGATATACAGTCTTCAGCGAATCGCAGATATTCCTAAAATGAAGAGCATCAGTATTCTGGCCGAATACAGGTATACCGTTGCCCACAACCTGATAAAGCACAGGTATGGAGGTCAATGAATGTGAGTTCGTGAGGATATACTTCACTCGGCTTCTGTAATACTTTACATACTGGGATGAAAGTTCCTTCTTGAGAGCCTTGGCATCATCAGAATCAGGAGTGAGATCCGCAAGACGGCCTGCAGTAGCGAGGAACTTGTCGTTGAACTCAGCCTCATCTTTCTCCACGTCCATGAGTTTCAAAGTCTCGTCAGATCCTGTCACTGAGAAAGATCCCAATGTATCTGAGCTGACATTCACCTTGTCGCCTTTCTGGAGAAGAAGCGAAGCGATTTTCGTATCCTTGTAGAAAAGATAAACGAATTCCGGCTGACCGGCCTTCACCTCCAATTTGTATTTATAGTTTCCGGACTGATTAGTCTTCAAAGTATCCAAGACTTTGTATTTGTTAACGTCCAGAAGTTTCACAATCACCTCTGAATCAGGAGCATCGTGAAGAGTTCCCTCGATCTTTGCAGTTTGGCTGCATGAGGAAAAGCCTGCCACGGCCACGACCGAGGCGAGGAGAAAAGTCTTACAATTTTTCATATTCTGCAAGGATTGAATCTGCAATCTCTTTAAATTCTTCAGGAGAAAGTTTAAGTTTCTCTTTTCTGAAATCCACATCACTTTCCTGCTGAAGAGGAATGAGATGGATATGGGTATGAGGCACTTCCAACCCGAGCACACATACACCGACTCTCTTGCAAGGCACTGCTGCCTTAATGGCTATGGCGACTTTCTTCGCAAAAGCACATAGTCCGAGGTATGTCTTGTCATCCAGATGGAAAATATAGTCGTCCTCCACGTTCTTAGGGATAACCAGAGTGTGTCCTTTTACGAGCGGATTAATATCCAAGAACGCGTAAAAGTCCTCGTTTTCAGCGACTTTGTACGAAGGAATCTCTCCCTTGGCGATTTTTGTGAATATTGTGGCCATATTACTAAAGTGTTATATCCAGAATCTTGAATTTCATGACTCCTGACGGAACTTTCGCCTCTACGATCTCTCCCTTGGAATGTCCGAGAAGAGCTTTTGCAATAGGTGTGGTAGACGCGAGCTTTCCATGTGCGAAGTCAGCTTCAGTCTCACCTACTATAGTAAACTCCATGACTTTTTTCATGGACATGTTCTCCACTTTCACCTTGTTGAGCATCTGAACTCTGTCAGTTCCGATTGCAGACTCGTCAAGCACCTTGGCATTGGCCACAAGATTCTTAAGGTTAGCAATCTTGACTTCGAGAAGGGCCTGAGCGTCACGAGCCGCATCATATTCAGCGTTTTCCGACAAATCACCTTTTTCTCTCGCTTCTGCGATAGCTGCGGAAATCACAGGTCTCTGCGCCAATGCGTCAGCCAAGTCTTTCTTAAGCTTATCCAGACCATCCTGGGTCATATAATGAACTTCTGCCATAATTATAAAATTTAATAATTTTCCTGTTATGGTCCTTGCGGACAGATAATTAAAAACGAGTCCTGCCATAAGACAGAACCCTTACATCTCTTGCAAATATAGTCATTTTTCTGACAAAGTGTTCTACTCTTTGAATTTAGGTTCCATTATGGACGAATAAATGACCAGATTACGCAAATTTATCTTTTCTTTCTGTTGTTTGTCGTCTTCCTGCAAAACCGGTGCCTTGGATTTCACCGGACGCACTGTCGATGCTGCACGCAAATCGGATGCAGGACGTATTTCCGGAGTCGGACGCATTTCCGATACCGGACGATATACCGGGACAGGCTGCGGTTCCGCGACATGATGTTCTTCCTGTGCAGTGGGCAGACTGCCGACCGGATGCAAATCCGCGACAGGGCGAACCACCGGAACCGGACCAGGCTCGGCAGCATTGACCTGAACCTGAGCGGGTTTCACCTCCTCAAGCTCGCCCTCATCCTCCTCGTCTTCATCGGCATCCTGGGCGTTCATTTCCTGGATGATACTCTTGAAGATTTCCTTCAGGTCGCTCTCGGCTGGAACTTCGGAATTCTGAGGCACGGACTTGCCCTTACCGGCGCTCTTCTTTTTCGCGGAAGCGATGCCGGATATCACGGGAAGCCCGATACATATCAAAAGCCAAAGAATATCGAAAAAATCCATAGCGATGTCATTAATTCATGTCAGCAGGTAAAGTTAACGATTTTAATCGGAAAAACAAGTCCCGACACTATCGGACAGACGAAAGTGCCTGACATTCATCCCTGTCTTTCGCCAGCTGACCGGCCAAATGAGTAACGTCACGGAACTTCACCTCATCACGGATTTTCTGCTTGAAAGTCAATCGGATATCGAGTCCGTAGATATCCTCGTCGAAGTCGAAAATATTAGTCTCGATAGTCACCGCATTCCCGTTTCCTACCGTCGGACGGATGCCGATATTGCACATTCCGTGATACTTGTTCCCAAGCGTTTCGACATCCACGAGATAGACCCCGCGCCCAGGCACAAGCTTCAGTGGCTCATACAGTTGCATATTCGCCGTAGGAAAACCGATAGTGCGTCCCAGCCTATTTCCGGAAACGACCACGCCATAGAGCTGATAGCCGTAGCCCAGCATATCGTTGGCCGCGATTATATCCCCTTCTGTCAGCGAGTTACGAATTTTCGTCGAGCTGATGACGACGCCGGACTCCGACGCGAGACTCTTCTCTCTGATGACCTCCAGCCCGAGTCCGCCGGCTATCTCCGCTGTCTTTTCGGGAGCGCACAGGTCTGAGCCAATGCGGTTGTCATATCCGAGGAGTATCGCTTTGCCCCCGAATCGTCCCATGACATAGTCACGAAGGTATTCCTCAGTCGTAAGTGCAGCGAACGACTTGGTAAACGGGAGAACTTCCACATAGTCCACCCCAGCAGCCCTCAGCAGTGACTTTTTCTCGTCCATGGACGTCAGCAGCCTGAGGTTGCGCGCATCATCCTGCAATACGTTACGAGGGTGAGGCCAAAACGTGATGACCATGCTTTCTTCACCACGTTTACGGGCTTCATCCGTCAACTGATCCAACAGAAAACGGTGCCCGCGATGGACACCGTCGAAAAATCCAGTGGCTATAACCATCTTACTAGTCCAAAATCCTGTCTATGAGGCAGCAACGGATTCTTAGGATAAATCCTTGTCGCTACCTGATACATACCTGTCCGTTCAGGAAGAATGGATGCCTGATATTTGACCACACCGTCATGAGCCTCAACCACCTGGAAGTCAGTCTTATTCTGGATATGGAGCTTGCCCTTGTTGTCTGAGGTAGCAAAGAGCATCTCCACGCCGATATCCTCCGGATTAAGACTCCCGATATTGAGAACGACTTCAGCTTTAAGTTCCTTGGAAGGAGAAAGCTCATATGCTGAATCTGGCTGAGTATATGAAACGACAGCGATGTCATTCCACTCCTTGCGAACATGTTTCTTCCATGCGGCTATCTCTCTGGCTACCTTATAGTTATCTGCTACAAGACTGCCCACTCTTACAGACTGCGGAGCGTAATACTGGTTCACATAGTCCGTGAGCATACGGTTGGTAGTGAAGTTGCAAGCCACCTGAGCGACCGTATTTCTGACGCACTCGATCCAGCCTTCGGCACGACCAGTGGTTTTGTCAATGTCGTAGTAAAGTGGAGCGATTTCGTTTTCGATAGTCGTATAAATCGTAGCGGCATCCAGTTCATTCTGATATCCCTGGTCATCGTAGGTCCTTTCGAGAGGAAGAGCCCAGCCTGCGCCCGGCTTATAACCCTCAACCCACCATCCGTCGAGAACAGAGAAGTGCATGACACCGTTCATGGCAGCCTTTTCTCCTGAAGTACCAGAAGCCTCCTGAGGTCTGGTAGGGTTGTTCAACCACACATCCACACCCTGTACGAGTCTCTTGGCCAACGAGATGTCATATCCCGGAATAAATACAATCTTTCCGATGAATCTGTCCTGCTTGGAGATTTCCACAATCTGTCTGATAAGATCCTGTCCGGCCTTGTCTGCAGGATGTGCCTTACCGGCGAAGAAGAACTGTACCGGCATCTCAGGATTATTCACGATAGCGTCGAGCCTGTCGAGATCAGAGAAAAGAAGTGTCGCACGTTTATATGTGGCGAAACGTCTTGCAAATCCGATAGTCAAAACGTCATCACGCAATGTTTCCTTAATCGTAACCACCTGACTTGGTGAGTAATGATTAGAGATTGCAGGATCAGAGAGTTTCTCCTTCACAGCATCGATGAGAGTTTTCTTGAGAGTCTTTCTGGTATTCCAGATGTCAGCATCAGATACCTTGTAGATACCCTCAAAGCATTTCTTGTCATAATGATGTGTCTGGAACTCAGGTCCAAATACCTTCGCATGGATAGCCTTCCACTCCTTGGCAGTCCAAGTAGGATAGTGAACACCGTTAGTCACATAGCTGACATGCAGTTCCTCAGGCAAATATCCAGGATACATGTTGGAGAAAATATCCTGGCTCACCTTTCCGTGAAGCATGGACACGCCATTCACATTCTGTGAAATGTTGGCAGCGAGAATACTCATAGAGAACTTCTCGTTCACATCGGCGCCGTTAATCTTGCCGAGGCCCATCATAGTTTCCCAGTCGATCTTCAAGCGCTGAGGATAATGTCCGATATATTTTCTGAGCAGACCCTCATCGAACGCATCATGTCCTGCAGGAACAGGAGTATGAGTCGTGAAGAGCGATGAAGCACGTACAACTTCCAGTGCCTCAGGGAAATCCAAATTATCGTTCTGTATATATTCACGAAGTCTCTCCAGTCCGATGAAAGCGGCATGACCCTCGTTGCAGTGATAAACCTGAGGATTCAGTCCGAGAGCACGAAGCGCACGTACACCTCCTACACCGAGAAGAAGCTCCTGCTTGAGTCTGTTCTCCCAGTCACCGCCATAAAGATGATATGTCACCTGACGGTCCTCGTCGATATTGGCCTCATAATCAGTATCCATCAGATAAAGATCTGTCCTTCCTACAGCCACTTTCCAGAGACGTGCAGTAATCGTACGGCCAGGGAATGCAACACTGGTAGTAACCCAGTTTCCGTCCTTATCCATAACAGGCTCTGCAGGAATCTTGAAGAAGTTCTGCGCATCATATTTGGCTACCTGATCTCCCTGTGCAGAAAGAACCTGTGTGAAATAGCCGTAACGGTAAAGAAGACCGACAGCCACCAAGTTCACATTCATGTCACTGGTTTCCTTAAGATAGTCACCTGCAAGAATTCCGAGACCACCTGAGTAGATGCAGAGAGACGGGTCGAGGCCGTACTCCATGCAGAAATATCCTATAGAAGGATCCTTTCTCTCTTTCTTGAGAGCCATATAAGCATCGAACTCAGCCATAACGCTCTGATACTGACCTACAAAAGCAGCATCCCTGGCAAGTTCCTTAAATCTCTTTATGCTGACGGTATCCAATACCACCAGAGGATTATGACCGGATTTGTGCCAAACGGTCGGGTCAATGCTCTTGAACAGTGCTTTTGCACTTTCGTTCCAACACCACCAAAGGTTCTTGGAAAGGACTTCGAGTCCCTGAAGGGCTTCAGGCAGACGCCTTGTCACCATAACGCTCTTCCACGAAGGAGAGCTTACTTGTATCTTTTCGTACTTCATAATCGGTTTTTCTGCTATTTGTGAATAATTGTCCATCGCGGCTTTCATCTTTTCGATAGCTTGTGAATAAGCCTGCTGATAGTACTGTATCTGATTCTCCCACAATGCGATAGTGGACACCTCTTTCGCATTGTCCATATATTCCTGTCTCTGCTCGTCTGTGACCAATGCTATTTCACGGATTCTGTTGGCCGCAGCTTCCACAACATCCTGATAATTAGAATCATTCCTCTCTACGACGGTGATTCCAGGATGTTCCTTATTATAATGAGTCTGTACCCACATGCCGAATCCCGCCAGGCTTGTGGTCAATGTCGGTACACGGAATGCAAGGCTTTCGAGCGGTGTATATCCCCAAGGCTCATAGTATGAAGGGAACAGAGTAAGATCCAGACCGATGAGAAGGTCGTAGTATTTCATATTGAACACGCCGTCGTTTCCGTTCAGATATGACGGAATGAAATACACCTTTATATTAGAATCGGCAGCATTGGCAATACCCAGCTCACGGAATCTTCCGGTTATCCGGTCGTACTCGGGATTCATCAGATAATGAGAGACTTGCGTGGTATAGTCCGCACTTCCCTTTCCTTCCAGTTTGGCGACAAGGTCACGGTCCGCGCCGTTGTGGCCGGACGGTATCATGATGAACGCGTGAATCTCCTTTCCTCTGAAATCGGAGGTACGGACCTTATTCACCGCATCGATGAACACATCGATACCCTTGTTCCTATATTCGTAACGTCCGCCGATTCCGACAAGTATAGCATCCTCTGAAACCGGTTTGCCGGACATGGCAGCTGCTACTTCACGCAACTTGAGTCTGGCAGCAGCACGTTTCTCTTTATATTCTTCCTCGGTCGCAGGTGTGAAACTGTTTTCAAAACCGTTCGGGGTCACGACATCCACCTGGCGCGGGAGGAAATGGTTACACTCACGCGCGGTAATCTCGCTGACGGTAGTGAATATGTCAGAGTTCTCGGCAGATTTGGACTCCAGAGAGTGAAGTGCCGTGACATTGAACTGACGCGCTTTCTCGTTTCCGTCATAAGACTCCATGCCGTCGTACAACGGCAGATTGTTTCCGGCAAGGCAACGTCCCACCACTGTAGCATGTGTAGTGAACACGGTAGCTACAGGCAGTCCGCACTGTTTCAAGTACAAGATTCCGGATCCGGTCTGCCACTCATGGAACTGAGCCACAACTTTTTCGGCTCCGGTAAGATAGAAGCGGTAATAGCTTTCGATAACCTTACCGGCCACATATCCGAAAAGTACAGATTCCTTATAATCCCAGTTACCGGTAATGGAGTCTACTCCGAATTTTTCCCAGTACTTGGCCAGAATTCTGTCAGTATCTGTAAGGAACTGCTTGAAGTCCACGAGGATAGCCACGGGACTTCCAGGCACGTTCCATCTTCCGATACGCATTCTGATGCCACTTTTGGCAGCCTCTGCTTTCCAGTCCTGCCAGAGTTGTGGATCTTCCTGAAAGTCCGGATTCGCATCGGTATCCATCCAAACATCCGGACCTATCAAAATATGATGTCTCTTCAACTGCGACTTGAGATACAATGATTTAGTCGCAATTACAGTATAGATTCCCCCTACTTTATTACACACTTCCCAGCTTACTTCGAACAAGTAATCCGGTTTGTTCAAATCATTAGCCATTTGTTATGTTCTATTTCTTCTTTGTTCCGGTGGCACGTTTTTTCACCGTCTCAGGTTTTACATCCCCTGATTTCGCTGTTTTCCTGGCCGTTTTCTTCTCAGTATTAGCAGGTTTTTCAGGTTTTCCGGCTGCAAAGTTAACAACACTTGCGGAATATTCCTCATCTACGCGGATAATAAAATCACTCAAAACGTTCATATAGTTAATGAACGCTTCGTAAGGAGTGTCGTATGGGTTAAAATATTTATGTACTTCACCATCAGAGAAGAACTTCGTGCACATGTAGTAGAAATGATCGCTCTCCTGGAGGTGGCCATAATCATTGAAAATAGCCGGATCATTAATGAGAGCAACCTTCTCGTATAGGCCGTACAATTTATTGAAGGCCTCCTGCTGGAGTTCATTTCCAAGCCATGCCGTAACGTCGCGCTCCTCGTCTGCCCATGAAATAGGCTCCGGAATATCGATAGAGGAAACAGGCTTATGCTGTTTCACGACCTCTGAAGGAGTTCTGAACTTGAATGTTCCGTCAGCGAGAACAGCCTCAGGGAGATATCTCATAAAATCGAAGATACCGCTGCTTGCTGCCTGGTGCTCTCCGAAAGTCTCATAATCCATGAAGAGATTTATGACATCACCTCCATTGGCAATATCATTTTTAAGCCAAGAAAGATATTTGTCGGCAGTGAGAGGCCAGTCTTTCCAGTTCTTGTCGGAGAATCTGAAAGCGATATCATCACTCAACACATAGTTACGTAAAAGCAACTTAAGTCTCGACTGTTTCTCATCGGTATACACGAAATCAGGATTTCTCCAGGCAAGAATATGTCTTGCACCCTCGGTCAGCATGGTACGGAATCCCATATCATATACCTGTTCACCGATAGAATCAGAGTAAATAAGTTCAGTATTTCTGAAAGCCACAGGAGTCACACCGAAATGCTCTTCGACAGCTGCCTTATGTTTCAAAACCTGATGCTTGAATTCTGCAGGGCTCGCGAGGGAAGCCAATGAGTGATAATAAGTTTCGCACAAGAATTCAGCGCAACCGGTCTCTGCCAGTTTTTTGAAACTGTCAATGACTTCAGGCGCATATCTGTCGAATTGTTCGAGGGCGGAGCCGGAGATGGAGAAAGCCACCTTGAAAGCTCCTTTATATTTCTCTATAAGTTCCAACAAAAGATTGTTCATCGGAAGGTAGCACAAGTCAGCGACTCTTCTGAGAATAGTCCTATTGGTAAAATCATCATAGTAGTGTGAATCTTTTCCTATATCGAAGAACCTGTAAAGTCTTAGTCTTGTAGGCTGATGAATCTGAAAATATAGGCATAAACTCTTAGTATCCATAATTTTAAATATTTACTTAATCACTGACTCGTATACATTCTTAATCTTCGCAGCAGCGTTGTTCCACTTCAGGGTGTTAACCTCGTCATAACCATATTTCGAAGCGAACTCAGAAAGCGCAGGATATTTCAAAAGCGCATAAATCTGATCCGCCATGGCGTCCACATCCCAGAAGTCCACCTTAAACGCATATTTGAGGACCTCAGCGGCTCCGGACTGTCTGGAAATCACTGAAGGCACTCCCGTACGCATAGCCTCAAGCGGTGAAATACCGAATGGCTCTGAAACTGAAGGCATCACGTAAACGTCTGACAATGCGAACATTTTCTGGACTTCGCTTCCACGCAGGAAGCCTGTGAAATGAAATCTGTCTGAAATTCCGAGACGTGCGACCTGACGGATAGATCTGTTCATCATATCACCGCTGCCGGCCATCACGAAACGGACATTGTCACATCTTTTCAGAACTTTGGCAGCAGCCTCGATGAAGTACTCCGGTCCTTTCTGGAAGGTGATTCGTCCGAGGAAGGTAACGACTTTATCTTTCACTCCGCGCTCTACCTTTATATCACTCCTTCCGCTGAAATCCACGGCATTATGTACCGTCACCACTTTAGCAGGATCTATTCCGTATTTGGTAATGACGATATTCCTAGTCAAGTCGCTGACAGTGATTACTTTATCAGCAGCTTCCATTCCGCGTTTCTCGATTTCATAGACGCGTGTATCTATGTTCTGGTCACTGCTTCGGTCGAACGATGTAGCATGCACATGAACGACAAGCGGCTTTCCGGAAAGTCTTTTAGCCGCGATTCCGGCCATGTATGTAAGCCAGTCATGGGCATGAATCACATCGAATTTCCCTTTTCTGGTCATGGCGATGGTTCCGCCTACCATGGCATAACGGGCCACTTCCTCCATAAGGTTGGAGCCGTATTTCCCTGAGAACTTGTAAGTATGTCCGTATTGCACGGAGAAATCCTTTACCTGTCTCTTTCTTTCAGCTTCCACGAGGTCATGAAATTCCTGAGGGTCCAGGTAAGGCACCATATTGGTTCCGATATGCACGAACTGGACTTTATCTAAGAACTCGTCCACGTTCATGGTATCCGTCATCTCGACCGGGACCTCGCTGGCATTGACAATATCAGCTACTTTTTCCTCATCTCCGCTGGCCGAAGGCATGACGAAAATCGTCTCAACTCCGTTGTAAGCCAGTCCTTTCACGATTCCATAACAGGCTGTTCCCAAACCTCCGGCAATATGAGGAGGGAACTCCCATCCAAACATCAGCACTTTCATCATTTGTCCTCCTTATATTTGTTTATCAGGTTCTCGACATATAGTAAAGCTGCAGTGCTCATAGCCGATGATATGGCACCATGCGGCTCGTGAGGAGGGTCTCCGTCGTAGAGTTCAGAGAATGCCCCGACACCATGCTTGTTAAGATCGGCATAGAAGCCTTCTATCAGTTCCTCAGCCCTTTGACAGAACGCAGCGCCGTGCATCCTGAACTTCATCAGGCAGTATGGAAGCAACAATGCCGGCCATGCACATCCCTGATGGTAAGCCAGGTCTCTTTCTCTCTGAGTTCCTTCGTAGACACCTTTATATTTGACATCCCTCGGTGACAGGGTACGGATTCCTCTGGAGGTCACCAGTTCCCTGTCCACGACATGCATCAGTCTTCCGACCACAAGGTCATCTACAGGCAGATGGAATACTACCATAGCGAACAACTGATTCGGGCGGACATCGGCATTCTGACCATTATTATCCACATAATCAGCAAGATATCCCTTATCAGGCATCCAGAAAGTCTTCTGGAAATTCTCCCTTACAAGATCTCTTACAGGACTCCATTTAGCGACAAACTCTTTATCCGTGCCGTATCTCTCCTCCATTTCGATGGCGAAGCAGAGGATATCATACCAGAATGCGTTCGTCTCGACCTGATATCCTGCACGCTCTGTCACCGGATTCCCGTCTATGTATGCGTTCATCCAGGTCAATGCCGTCCTGTCTTTCTGCGCCCACAGAAGCCCGTTAGGCTGGAGAGAAATCTCCTGCCTGTGGCCTGGAGCATAACTCTCGATGACACGTTTCACGACATCACCATATTTCTTCCAGACTTTCTCCCCTGATGCACCGGCTGCGATATATTCCTGAAGAGCAATCCCTATCAGAAGCGGAGCCTCCACCTGGGTGGTCTTAGAGAAGAAACGAGTCTCGTTATCTTTTATAAGGTTATCCAGGATTTCTTCGAAGTCCGAGAATCTTCCAGTAGCCAGCGTCAGACCTGGAAGCGAGTAAAGAGTCTCACGCAAGAGACCGGTATAAAGCCATGAGAATCCGGCAGTTATACGTTTAGCTCCGTTTCTGTCACGGATAAGAAGATCAGCACAATGTACAAGCTGGTCATGGAAACTGCCGATTTCCTTCATTCCCTTGAGGACGGAGTTGAACTTCCTGGTAATCATCTTGGAGTTCACATCTTCGACTGAGGCTGAAAGAATTACAGAATCACCCTCTTTCATGTCCACGACGAATGTTCCCGGCATAAACAGGTCTTCTTTACACTCGAAACCTCGTCTCGCTTCGTCGGAATATGTAATCCCGTTATACCAGCAAGGAGATGGCTTATAGTCAAATCTGGACTTGCTGAGCTGAAGGTTCAGGTCAGGGAATCCTTCATACATATTAAAAGCCACACCGTCCTGAATCTCGGAATAATCTGTCCTGGCCTCCTGATTCTGCCTCGTAAGGCTATGAATGCTCCTGAAAGCAAGGAATGGTTTCAGCAAGAGCGACAGCTTAGCCGGAGATTTTTTCAGTTCATAACGAATCATGACCTGGTCCTTGTCCGGGACAAGCATGATACTTTTCGTAAATTCCACTTCTCCTACCTTGTAATCGATGACAGGGATAGGATCTGCCTGGAAATCAACAATATACTTATGGCCGCGAGGCTCATAGATGTCACCGTAGCAATGAATGCCCAAGTTGAACTGCTTTCCGTTCACGACCAGACTTTCATCCACTGAAGACAAGAGCATATACTTGTCGCCTCCGAAGTTGTCCACAGGGACGCCAAGCAGCCCATGGTAACGCCTCGTGTTGCAAGTCACGATAGAGGTGTTACAATAAGCGCCTGTCTTATTCGCACAAATGATTTCTCGTTTGAGCGAATAGGACAAGTTTACGAGCTCAGCCTTGTTGAATTTCAAAAATGCCATATCGAACTCCATTAATTATTAGTTTCCGCATTAGTTTTATGGAAGACCAGCGCACAACGGCTCGTCAAGTATACAGTCAACTTGCCGTCTGATTTATGCAATTCACCTTCCTTAAGTCTTTCGAATCCGTCATAACGCTTCTCATCGGAATCCAACTCTAATTTCCACTCCCCTGCAGGGGCATCGAAAGCATATCCGAAGAACGATTCTGACGGATTGAAATCGAATGCAAATATAAAATTTTTACGCCTGAATATCAAGACTTTTTTCTCTTCATCAGCCACTATCAGTTCAGGTTTGGAATCCAGCAGATTTTCCTCTCTGAACAGGTGAATCATGTCAGAATCGAAGTTCATCAGATACTTGTAGCGCAGATAATCCGGTTTGCAGAGCGACCACTGGCGTCTTGCATATTTATACGACCAGCCGTTTCCTTCACGCGGAAAATCTATCCATTCAGGATGCCCGAATTCATTTCCCATGAAAGTCAGATAGCCGTCGCCTGCCGTGGCCAATGTCACCAGGCGAATCATTTTATGAAGTGCGATTCCCCTGTCGACTACGAGATTTTTCGAATCCATGTTCATGGATGTGTACATCTCTTTGTCTATCAATCTGAAGATAAGGGTCTTGTCTCCTACCAACGCCTGATCGTGACATTCGGCATAACTGATGGTTTTCTCGTCAGACCTTTTGTTGGTCAGTTCCCACCATATTTCTCCCATGCTCCACTGTTCATCGGTCTTTTCTTTAATCCACTTGATCCAGTGGTCAGCGATTCCCATGGCCATACGGAAGTCAAATCCAAGTCCACCGGCCTCGAACGGAGCCGCGAGTCCTGCCATACCGCTCATATCTTCAGCTATCGTAATCGCGTCAGGATTAATCTCTTTCACGAGCATGGCAGCGAGCGCAAGATAAGTCACGGCATTCTCGTCCACCCCGGCATTGAAATAATTATCATATCCGACGAAGTCCTTGCCGAGCCCGTGGTCCCAATACAGCATGCTGGTCACTCCATCGAAGCGGAAGCCGTCGAGGTGATACTCCTGCATCCAGAATTTGCAGTTAGACAGCAGGAAATATTTGGTCTCGTTCTTTCCGTAATCGAAGCATCTGGACCCCCATGCAGGATGGTGTCCCTGAGGTCCGCTGTAGAAATACAGGTCATCGCGACCATCGAAAAGACCAAGTCCTTCTGCCTCATTATCAACGCTATGCGAATGGACAATATCCATCACTACCGCGATTCCCATTCCATGTGCATCATCCACGAGATGCTTGAACTCTTCCGGAGTTCCGAAGCGCGATGACAGGGCATAGAAGTTCGATACCTGGTATCCGAAAGAGCCGTAATAGGGATGTTCCTGGAGAGCCATCACCTGGATAGTATCATAACCCAGAGCATGGACATGCGGAAGAACATTGACCCTAAACTCCTCGAAAGTGGCGACTTTTTCCTCTTCGGAGCTCATGCCGATATGACACTCATAGATGAGCGGGTGCGGGCGCGGTCCCGGGCCTTCATTTTTCCAGACATATGGCACAGCCGGATCCCAAACTTGCGCGCTAAACACCTTGGTAACAGGATCTTGCACGACTCTCCTCACGTAGGACGGGAGCCTTTCGCCACCGCCGCCTGGCCATTCTATGAACAGTTTGTAGAGCTCCCCGTGGTGGAGGAACATTTCCGGAAGTTTGATTTCCCAGTTTCCCGAACCGGTCGGCGAGAGCGCATAGGCGGACGTCCTTTTCCAGTTGTTGAATTCACCGATGAGGTAGATTCTGTTCGCATGCGGCGCCCATTCACGAAATACCCAACCGCCGTCATCAGTCCTGTGCAATCCATAATAGAGGTGATTGTTAAGGCCCTCAGACAGAGACCCGTCGACCGAAAACTGGTCACGGGCATCCATTATCCTTTTATGTCGGGCTTCTATCGCCTCTTCAAATGGCTCCAGATACGGATCCATTTCGTATATCTTCTTCATAATTCTCAAATATTGTCTATCCCGTCTGCTTTGTCCCTGACAGACCTGAGGTATGTCCTACATGATGATATAAGTTCCTTCGCACGTTTCACGTACTTGTCTATATCATCGATACTTGTGGCAGGGTCTTCCACCTCCGCAGCTATCTTTTCCAACTCAGCCACGGCTTTCCCGTAATCAACTTTTTCCATGTTACTTTCTGTTTTTTACTTCACAACCGAGCGTTCCGTCGGAAAACATGACCGAAATATCATCTCCGGCACACACTCCCGCCGATTTTTTCATCACGACACCTTTTTTATCCAAGACGAGGGCGTAACCACGCGCAAGGACTGTCCGCGGATCTGCCGATGAAATCCTGGCCTCCAGCACATCCAGTTTCGAGTTCATCGAATATATCTTGTTCAGGAATGCGGTCTTAAGTCGTGTCCCGAACGATGCAATCCTCTGGTCTTCATCCATATAGATATCCAGGAACACGTCCGCAAGCGCCGTCGGGGTCTTCACGTACCGCCATGCCACCATGTCGCAGACGTGGAAATCCCTGTCGTGCCCCACCGCTGTCAACACCGGAACCGGACATTTGGCTATCGCCGCCGCCACTTCGTATTCGTCGAAGCACGCAAGATCCAGTTTCGCACCTCCGCCCCTGAGAACCAGGACCGCATCATACGGCACCTCCGAAGCCTCCGCCGCCAGAATCGCATCCGCGATAGAGGAAGGCGCGCCCGCTCCCTGCATGACGGCCGGAATCAGATCCGTGTGAAAGACGAACCCGTAATCGTTCTCGTGCAGATGCCGCATAAAATCGCCGTATCCCGCCGCGTCCGGAGCCGAAACCACCGCCAACCTGTATGGCAAATCGGTTAAGGTCAATGTCTTCTGACGTTCGAGGAGGCCTTCTGCAGCCAGTCTCGCTATAGTTTCTTGTTTTGCACGTTCCTTATCCCCTAATGTATAACCGGGATCGATATCATCGATAATCAGCGACAGGCCATATAGCTGACTGAAATTCACTTGTACCTGGACCAGAACATTGATCCCCTCCTGAAGAGGTATGCCGGCAACTGATTCGAAATAAGGTGCGAGAAAGCGGAACTTGGAACTCCATATAATGGCAGAAGCTTTCGCCAAAAGTCCGGATGGTCCTGACTGGGAAAGCTCCATATAACAATGTCCACCGGCACGCGCCTTTATCGCGCTTACTTCAGCATTGACCCAAACCTTTCCTGGAAACGTCCCCTCCACGGCATTTTTCAGCCTCGTCTGCAAGGTGTATAAATCTGTGGCAGATTTCTCCATAATATCCTCCTCCATTAAATCTTTCCGTTATTAGTCGTTGGCCTATTCGCAAATATAAAATTTTTACTATCTTTGCGCAAGTTTTTTAAAAGAAACGTAACTTTTTTCTTAAAAGATGAAAATCTCTCAGGCAATATTTGCTGGTAGTAGCACTAGGACGGCGCAGAAACCGTCCCGGAAGCTGCCCGAGTTCGCTTTTATCGGCAGATCCAACGTAGGAAAGTCTTCACTTATAAACATGCTTTGCGGAAACCGTAAGCTGGCCATGACTTCAGGAACGCCCGGTAAAACTAAGTTAGTCAATCATTTCAAGATAAATGACAGTTGGTATCTCGTGGATCTCCCGGGATATGGATTTGCCAAGCTTCCGGATAAGGAACGCGCTAAAATCACTGAGGTCATCAGTGACTACTTGAACCATTCAGAAGAAATGAAGCTTCTTTTCGTACTGATAGACATCAGGCACGATATCGGGAAGCTCGATATGGATTTCCTCAACGAGATGGGCGAGAACAACATACCTTTCGCAATCATTTTCACAAAAGGAGACAAACTGAGTGCAGCTGCAAGAACAAGACAGATAGAGAAAGACAAGGAGCAGCTTTCCGAATTTTGGGAAGAACTGCCGTTGAGTTTCATAAGTTCAGCGGAGACGGGACTCGGAAGGGATGAAATTCTTGACTACATCGAAACCGTATTGGACGACGCCACGGAAAAGAAAAAGGATTAAACCCATATAAAATCATCATGAACACAGAACATAAAATGGAATTGTTTGCCTGCAGGGCCTCGAAGGACTTTGCGGTGAAAGTTGTCGATGCCCTCAACGCCATCCGCAAGCCTGGTGAAGAGGAAGTTCACCTCGGAAACTCTGAAGTCACTTCTTTCAGTGACGGAGAGTTCCAGCCTGCATTCGTAGAGAGTGTCAGGGGCGCTACCGTATTTATTCTCCAGTCCACATTCCCTCCTGCAGAGAACCTTATGGAACTTTTGCTCACCATCGATGCAGCCAAGAGAGCTTCTGCATACAAAGTAATCGCAGTTATGCCTTACTTCGGATGGGCAAGACAGGACAGAAAGGACAAACCGAGAGTTTCTATCGGAGCTAAACTCGTGGCAAACCTCCTTTGTGCAGCAGGTGTAGACAGAATCATGACCTGTGACCTTCATGCTGACCAGATTCAGGGATTCTTCGATGTTCCTGTAGACCATGTATATGCAAGCAAGGTATTCATCCCTTACCTGAAATCATTGAATATCGAAAATCTCGCAATCGCTGCTCCTGATATGGGTGGTGCCAAGAGGGCAAATGCTTATGCAAAGGAACTTGCATGCCCTGTCATCATCTGCCACAAGTCCAGAGAGAGAGCTAACGTGGTAGCATCTATTACAGCTATCGGTGACGTGGAAGGAAAGAATGTCGTTATCGTGGACGATATGATCGACACAGCAGGAACTCTTACCAAGGCTGCTGACGTTCTTAAGGAGAAAGGTGCTCTCAGCGTACGTGCATGCGCTACCCACGCTATTCTCTCAGGTCCAGCATACGACAGGATCAACAACTCAAGTCTTTCAGAGGTTTATGTAAGTGACACTATTCCACTTACATCAGATCCTAACGTGGACAAGAGCAAGATAAAGGTCGTTTCCATGACCGAGACTTTCGCAAGAATTATCCAGAAGGTATGCAACAACGAGCCTATCAGCACTGAGTTCATCTTCTAATTTGTAATATAATTACTGGCCGGACCGGATTTTGGCATATCGCCATATATCGTGGGTTCGGCCAGTATTGTTTTTTTGTTGTATATTTGCAGGATGTAAAAAATCACGGACATGAAAGTATTTCTTGCAGCATTGGTACTCATAGGCTTCGGAGTTGCGGGGATGTGTTTCAACATCATTTTCCGCAAGAACGGCCAGTTCCCCCAGACGGACGTCGGTTCCAACGACAACATGAAGAAGTTGGGCATCAGATGTATGAGGGAAGAAGATGATGAGCGATTCTCCAAGATGTACAAAGGTGACGGCTCCGGGGCGACTTGTTCCGGAACTTACAGTGCATCCTGCGCAAGCTGTGGTTTGTACCCGCAGGAATTGAAAAGAAAAGCATCGGAGAAGAACCAAAACGAGGCGAAATCCGAATAACATAGAAGCCCGGGATACGGGAAAAACAATCTTCTCGTGAGAGCAGATACTAATTAAATTTTAAAAATGAGTTTAGTAGCAATCGTAGGAAGGCCGAATGTCGGCAAATCCACCCTTTTTAACCGTCTCGTAGGTATGAGACAGGCTATCGTAGATGAAACTGCCGGAGTTACCCGCGACAGACACTACGGAAAATGCGAATGGTGCGGCAAGGAGTTTTCAGTGGTAGATACCGGTGGTTACACATCAGGTTCTGACGACGTTTTCGAAGAAGAGATTCGTAAACAGGTAGTTATCGCCATCGAAGAAGCCGACCTTATTCTTTTCATGGTGGAAGCATCTACCGGCATCACGGATTATGATGCTGAAATCGCAGACCTTCTCAGACGTAGCGGAAAACCGGTAGTCGTAGCCGTGAACAAGGTGGACTCCGGAGAAAAAATGTATGACACCTACCAGTTCTACGCCCTCGGACTTGGCGAAATCTGGAGTATTTCTTCAGCCAATGGCGGCGGCACCGGAGATCTCCTCGACGAGATTCTCAAGAAACTTCCTGAGGATACCGAGGCAGAAGACGAGCATCCGGGAGTGCCGAGAATCACTATCGTGGGCAAGCCTAATGTCGGAAAGTCGTCTCTTACCAATGCCCTTCTCGGTGAGGAAAGAAACATCGTCACCAACGTAGCAGGAACTACAAGAGATTCCATATCATCATATTACAACAAATTCGGACACGAGTTCGTATTCGTGGATACAGCCGGAATCAGAAAGAAAAACAGAGTAAACGAAGACCTCGAATTCTATTCTGTCATGCGTTCCATCAGAGCCATAGAGCACAGTGACATCTGTATCATGATGATCGACGCGAACAGCGGTATGGAGGCTCAGGACATGAACATCTTCAACCTCATAAAGAAAAACCGCAAGGGTTGTGTCCTCGTCATAAACAAATGGGACCTCTACGAGAAGGAGAGCAACACCATGGCCGAGTACGTAAAAACCATGAAGGCACGTATCGCTCCGTTTACGGATGTGCCTATCATCTTCACTTCCGTACTCAAGAAGCAGAGAATCATGGATGTCCTGAACGAGATCGAGCATGTATGGCAGAACTACTCACGCAGAGTGAGCACATCCAAGCTCATGGAAGCCATGTTGCCTGAAATCGAGAATTATCCGCCACCTATGTGGAAAGGCAAGCTCGTGAAAATCAAGTACATGACACAGCTCCCTACGAAGTTCCCGGCATTTGCATTCTTCTGCAACCTGCCACAGTACATCAAGGATCCGTACAAACGTTTCCTCGAGAACAAGCTGAGAGAGCATTTCGATCTTACGGGCTGCCCTGTTCAGATGTTCATGCGTGCGAAATAGTTTCCATTCCCAAGTTCGGCAAGTTGTCAAACTTGCTGAACTCCAGCGGAATTTGAGGGTCACTACTCGTTCGAAGGATATAAACCCAACGCACATTTTCTCGCGCACGTTACCCTCTCCCTAAGTCCCTCCCCTCGGGGAAGGGACTTACTTTCGCCCTCTCGGGCTCTATAAGCGGTGTTTCGCTATTGCGAAATTATTTGCTTAGATTTAGGGAAACGGACTGTAAAGCAAGCTCCCTTCAACGCGAAGGATTGGCTATACTGGATTTCACCGCCGCATCGCTCGAGAATATTCTTGCAGATGGACAGGCCTAATCCAGTACCGCTGCTCTTCGTGGTGAAGTTAGGTGTAAACAGACGACTTCTGTTCTCGTCCCGGATTCCAGGTCCGTTATCCTCGAATACAATATCATAGAATGACTCTTTAGTGCTGTTTCTCAGAGACAGCACTATTTGTCCATGTACAGGCTCACGTCCGGCTTCATAATCTTCAGTCTGCTGGTTTTCAATCGCTTGCACAGCATTGGTCAGCAAGTTCACAAACACGCGCACAAGCTGAGGCTTAGGCCCCATTACCCACGCATCCTTAAGTCCATAATACTGGAAGGTGATGTTATCCTTATCATCGAACATGGAAATCTGGTCGGAGGCCATCTCATCCAGGTTAATCGGCACGAGTTCCTCGGTATACAACTTCGCGAACGTCGAAAATTCATTGGCAGTATCCGTAAGGACATCGATACTGTCCAGGATGAGGCGAGAGATATCATCGAACTTGGTCTCCCACGACGGGTCATTCTTGGCCTTGAGTCGTATCAGCCTCTGAATCTGGAGTTTAATCGGAGTCAACGGGTTCTTGATCTCATGGGCCACCTGTCTGGCCATTTCACTCCATGCACGCTCGCGCTCAGCCTGAGCCACCTGCTTGCCAGATTCATTAAGGTCGTGGACCATAAGGTTATACGCACGGACAAGACCTGAGATTTCATCCTCATTGTCATAAATGATATACTCCAGTCCTCCGGTCCTGGCATAGACCATCTTGCGGCCCATCTCGACAATCGGGCGGAACATCTTGTCCACCACTTTAGTAGTCATGAAACGAGTGATAATCAGCAAGATGAAGAATACCGTTATGACGAATATCGAGTGGAAGATGGCATCTGTCACTCGATATTCG
>OGDF01000756.1_pt1 | contig 50013 bp, 43 predicted proteins | sample 1570141 | NCBI WGS metagenome assembly OGDF01 (sample SAMEA4370581, study PRJEB24528) | human gut metagenome
TGGAGGAAGGTCTTCGTTTCGCTATCCGTGAAGGTGGACGTACAGTAGGATCAGGAACTGTAGCTTCTATCATCGAGTAATCAAATCTTTTATAGATTAGTTATCGAATATAGATCCCCTAGAAACCATGAGTTTCTGGGGGATTTTTGTATCTATAGGAATGATTACTGATTTATTTTTAAAGAAATATGAGGTAGTTATTCTGGATAGAAAAGCAAGAAATAAGGGCATGAATTAAGCCAAACGGTGCCAAAACGGTGCCAAAAAAACGAACTCCTGAGAATGTTTGCTATTCCCAGGAGTATTTTATTACCAATTTTTTATGTCTTTGATCTGCTTTGCACGTTCCGGATCACGATGATATTGCAGTTTCAGACGTATCGTCTCTACGACTTCCTGCCGGGCTTCATCATCGAGCTGATAGAATGATGTGAGTAGGTTGTCCACATCTGGCATACTGTTTTTCCCGAAAAGGTACATGAGAGGATACATCGAATTCTTCAAATAAGTTTTAACTCGACTGGCATCTAAAGCTCCATTTAAACCATCAGGAAGTGTGGGATAAATTTCTTCCTCCTTAATTGAACCAGAAAACGGACTGGCAGAACAGATTTCATTTACGTCAATATCCAATTCATTAGCAAGTCTCAATGCAAAATCAAAACGAATATTTGAATCCTTCTGAATAATCGAATATAGAGTTGTCGCACTGATCCCGGTTGCTTTGGAGATCTTGCGGACATTGGTTCCTTTTTCATCTAGGATTTCTTTTAGTTTTTTTCCGTCTCCCATAGAATCCTCCTCTTTTCATATACTGACAAATTACGAAAAACATAAATATCAATAATATCATATCACAGAGAAGTAAGGAAATAAAGAAAAAAGAGTGTACGAAACTCGTAAAAATATATTTACGAATACTTGACAATAATATGAATAGCTGATAATATTGGAAATACGAAAATCGTACATTCTAATAAATGCGGGGTTCGTACTAAGAAAAATGATAAAAATAGGAAGGAGTGGAAATATTATGGAAAATTACAATTATATGATGAGTGCTGATGATATTGCCAAAGAATTAAATTGTTCAAAATCTCATGCGTACAAACTGGTAAGGGCAATGAATAAGGAATTATCTGCACAGGGATACATTACAATGGCTGGAAAAGTTCCAAAAGCTTTTTGGGCGCATAAAATGTATGGCTATAAGATGGCAGGAAATTAGAAAGGAGAATTTTATGGCGTATAAAGAGAAGGACACGAAAAAATGGACAGCTCAATGGTTTGAAACCAATGTCAGAGGTGAAAAGAAGAAACGGAGAAAGAGAGGATTTGAAACAAAGAGAGAAGCATTAGAATTTGAGCGAAATAAAAAGCTAAGTGATGAACGAAGTATGGATATGAAGTTAAGCGAGTTTGTTGAGATATATTTTACAGATAAGCAAAATGAGTTGAAAGATCGTACTATGAAAAATAAAAAGTACATGATGCAACAGCATATTCTTCCATACTTTGGAGACCAAACGATGAGTGAAATCAAGGCGTCTCAGATTATTCAATGGCAGAATGAGATCCAAAAGAAAGGGTATTCAGATTCCTATCTAAGAATGATTCAAAATCAATTGACGAGTTTATTCACACATGCATCAAAGATATATGATCTGCAGATAAATCCATGTAAAAAGGTAAAAAGAATGGGTAATTCTGATTCAAGAAGTCTTAATTTTTGGACGGTGGACGAATACAAACGTTTTATACAGACGATGGAGCCTGGAACAAGTTATTATCTTATGTTTGAGATTCTGTTTTGGACGGGATGTCGAATTGGAGAACTGCTTGCTATTACGAAAGCAGATATTAATTTTGAGAAGAATCAACTGAACATTGATAAAACGTATTACCGGACTGGGAAGAAAGATGTTATCACCGAACCTAAAACGAAACAGTCTGTGCGAATCATTGAGATTCCGGGATTCTTGAAGAAGGAAATACAAGAATTTGTTGATCGGCATTACGGTATGGCTGATACGCAAAGATTATTTCCGGTTGTTCAGGAGGCTGTACAACATAAGATGAAACGGCAGATTAAAGTTGCAGGGGTAAAGAAAATCAGAGTCCATGATTTACGGCATAGTCACGTTGCCTATTTGATTGAGAAAGGTGTAGAACCTTTGTTGATTAAGGAGAGACTTGGACATAAAGATATTCGTATAACATTGAATACATATGGTCATCTTTATCCGAATCAGCAGAGAAAGGTTGCGAATTTATTAGATGAGGAAAATCAAATTGATGCGATTAAATAGGAGAGGAAAAGAGAGATGTATGTAGATTTGGCAAAAGAAAATGCCCAGATCATAAATCTGAGCAAGTCCTCTGATAATCAGATAAACTGATATACCATATCCGTAAATATAAGTATATCACACCTGAAAGGATTCAACAATTAGAAATCTGATGTAATGGTTAATGTTCAATGTTATCAGAGGCTTGCCGAGAGGAGGTAAGGTGATGAGTAGTATTTTTGAACAAATAAAATTTAAAGTTACTGCGAGACAGGTCGCAGAATCATACGGAATAAAAGTCAGTCGAAATGGAATGGCGTGTTGTCCGTTTCATAATGACAAACATCCAAGTATGAAGATTGATCAGAATTATTATTGCTTTGCTTGTGGAGCAAAAGGGGATGCAATTAATTTTGTGGCATCTATGTTTGGACTGACACAGTTTGAGGCAGCTAAGAAAATAAATGAAGATTTTTCCCTTAGGATTCCAATAGGAAAATCCAGTGAAAGAAAGGGGCAAAGTAAAAGGAAGAATGATTGCAATAAGACGCAGACAAAAGAGGAACGAATTCGATTCGTAAGGAGAAAGATTGCTGAATGGAAGAAAGAAACAATTTATGTATTACACCGATATCAGCAATGGATGGATTTCTGGAAACGGTTTTACTGTCCGGAATTAATGGAATCGGAATGGAATCCATTATTTGTTGAAGCGTTACAGAAAGAAAGCAGGATACAGTATCTTTTGGATATTCTTAAGTCTGGAAAAGAGGAAGATGTGCTTGATTTTTCCAAAATGGAAGGGAGGAGGTGAGTCGATATGAAAGAAGAATTAAAGAATATGAGCGAGGAGTCATTGAAGAACTTAGAGGAAATCGTGGAATCTGAACTACTGACCGTGGAGGATATCAGGGAACGGTTGGAATTTACGGAAAAGGGAAAAACACGACAGACCATTCAGAATTGTAAATATGTTTTGGAAAATGATCCTTGCTTAAAAGGAGTTATCTGCAGAAATGAAATGACCTGTCAGATTGATATCCGTAAAGAAGTGCCGTGGAAGCGACGGGGACTCCATATGACCGACACAGATATGAACAACCTGTCATTATATCTGGAACAAAATTATGGACTAACCAGCGACAGGGTGATTACAAAAGCAGTGGATATTGTAGCAAATGAAAATAGCTTTCATCCAATTATTGAGTATTTAGAAACACTGGTGTGGGATGGAGAGCCAAGGGTGAAAAAGATGTTGTCACATTTCTTTGGAGTGGAGGATGAAGCGTATGCGGGGGAGCTGATGCAAATGCACATGATGGCGGCAATCAAACGATTATATGAACCGGGAACAAAATATGATATTATGCTTTGTCTGGTCGGTGGACAAGGGACGGGAAAATCGACTTTTTTTCGATTCCTCGCAATAGAAGATGATTATTTTACAGACGATATGAAGCGGATCGATGACAAGAAAGCATATGAGTATCTACAAGGGCACTGGATCGTTGAAATGTCAGAAATGAATGCAGTTGCAAATGCAAAAAGTATTGAAGAGACAAAGGCATTTCTTAGTCGACAAAAAGATACCTATCGAATTCCGTATGAGAGACGGGCTGAGGATAGATACCGTCAATGTGTATTCTGTGGTACATCGAATGATTTTGCGTTTCTTCCTTTTGACAGGACGGGAAACAGAAGATTTGGTCCAGTCAAGGTGCGTCCGGAAAAAGCAGAAGTTAAAGTTTATGCAGATGAAGAGGAAGCGAGAAATTATATTATTCAGGCATGGGCAGAGTCAATGGAAATCTATAAGAGCGGAGAATATCGTCTCACATTTTCTCCGGCTATGGAAGATTATGTGAAGACATTACAAAAAGAGTTCATGCCAGAAGATACGCAAACAGGACTTATTCAGGCTTTCCTTGACAGATATGAAGGGGATTATGTATGTACAACGATCATCTATCAAGAGGTATTTCATCAGGATGGTATTGTACCTAAATGGCAGTCAAAAGAAATTGGGGATTTGCTAGATAATGAAATTGTGGGATGGACAAAACATGGAAATCACCGGTTTAGGGGCGCGTTGGGAACACAGAGAGCATGGAAACGAAACAATCCCAAACATGTGGCGTTGGAATATAAGGAGCACAATGCAGATGAAGCAGAATGTAGTGAAAAAATCGATGAACAGATGGAAATTCCCTTTGACTGATGATTACTTTTAAAATGTTTTGAGCTTTGTTCACAAGTCTTTGTTCACAAATAATACCATCAAAGTGTGAACAAGATTATGTGAACAGCGAAGAAAAAACTTTGAAAGTTAAAAAGGAAAATACAAGTTATAGCCCTCGGCGATTGAGAGCGAAATACACCCCTCGCACAAGCTAAATGCATGTACTCTGAGTCTTTCGCCCTGCCGGGAGCCCTCGCAGGGGCGTAAAGCAAGTGTTTGCAGAAAGAGGCGAGTAAGAATTATCTGGTCCTATGTCAAGATTTAGTACAAGTTAAAATGAGAAATTTCTACCCATTTTAACCTGCCAGAAGTTCCGCCTCCGTATGTGTTCTTTCATACACCCGCTCGAATTCATCCGGTGACATGTAGTCGCAATGACTGTGAATTCGTTTCGTGTTGTAAAAAGCTTCCAGATATTCGAAAATCAACCGGTATGCTTGCTTGTGATCGCGGATTTTAAAGCGATTGAGCCATTCACGCTTGATAATAGAATGAAAGGATTCAATGCATGCATTATCCCATGGAAATGCTTTCTTTGAATAACTACGTTTCATATGCTCTGTTGCTTTTATATATTCTTTTGCAACGTACTGGCTGCCACGATCAGAGTGAATAATAAGTGGCTGATCGATATTTCGGCGGGCTTTAGCTTTATTTATAGTATCAATCACACAGGATACCTCCAGTGTTTCTGAAAGTGTCCATGCAATGATTTTTCTGGAAAATAAATCCATAATGCTGGTCAGATAGACAAATCCATCTATCGTCCAGATATAGGTGATATCCGAACACCAGACAGCATTCGGACGGTCAGGATTAAACTGTTCATCAAGGATATTTTGTAATTCGGTGCTGAAATCAGAATCTTTTGTGGTAATTGTCCAAGGCTTGCTCCATTGAGCACGGATTCCCATTTGGTGCATATATGTACCAACGGTTCTTTCTGAAATAACTTCACCGGTTTTTCGCAGTTCTACAGTGATTTTTGGGGCACCGTAGTTCTGCCTGGAGTTTTCATAAATATCCTTTATCTTTGATTTTACAGCTTCACGACGTTTTTCCGTATTGGAAGGTATGTGGTGGAGCCATGCTTGATATCCTGAGCGTGAGACACCTAGAAGTTTCAACATTCCGGAGACGGAAACCCGGCGTCCAGCCTTTTTGGCAGCTTCCGTCTTCTCAGACACCTCGAGATAAATGGCTTCTGTCATTTTCCCAGAATGTTGATTGCTTTTTTTAATACATCAAGTGCATCTTTGGCATCACGCAATTCGCGTTTGAGCTGGGCGATTTCTTTTTGCTCATCGGATGCATAATTGCCAGATCCGCGAACAGGGATATCACCAGATTCCCGGAAATCCTTCAGCCACTTTGTTAATGTGCTGTATCCGATTCCGAGGTTTTCTGCACATCCACGTACTCCTAACTCTTTATGATCCTGGTAGTACTGGACTGCATCAAGTTTAAACTGTTTGTCATGTTGCTTTGCCATAATGAGATCCTCCTTCAGCATGTTTCTATTGTACCATGCTTATATATATTTGGAACTTCTCATTTTGACTTGTACTATTTATATTCTAGCACCAATCGATGCTGAATCCGGGCGGAAAGGAGGATATGTGAATAAACGAAATCATAGCTTTATCATGGAGAGTAAATTATCGGATGTAAGAGGCAGAGTAGATTATATTAGCAGTCCAGAACGGCAGGAACATCTTTATGCAGTTTATTCTGACGTACAAGATCACTACTGGGAACTACTCGCAGAACAGAACCAGAAAGATTTTTTAAAGAGTGGAACCAAAGGGACTTGTATTGAGGGAAGGGAATTGATCATTATGTTACCGCCGAGTTTGATGGGATATGATCATGATCTGCTATTAAAATATATAACGACAGTATTTACAGAAAAGTACAATGTTGGATGTTGCGCAGCATTGCATCATAATAAAACAAAAACCAATTTCCATATTCATTTGATTTTTTCGGAAAGGAAAATGCGACAGGAGGCAGAACACAAGATTGCAGGAAGAAACTTGTTTTTTAATGAATCTGGGAAACGTATGCGTACCAAAAAAGAGATCTTGGATGAAAATGGAAAGATTCGAAAAGGGTGTAGAGTTGTTAACAAGGGAGAAATATATGAGATAAATTTCTTTTATCCCAAGGAAGAAATTTTCAAATCGAATCAATTTTTGAGAGATATCAAGCAGATTATGACAGATGCGATTAATGGACTGGTGAAGGATGAAAATGAAAAATTGTATGTATTCCAAAAAGGTGGTCCGTATCTTGCTACGAAAAAGATTGGAAAGAATAATCCAAGGGCAGATGAAATCCGGACGGATAATTATTTACGACAGAAATGGAATGAGAATGTTGACAGAGCGTTTCTTGTGGGGGCAACAGAAGAGGAAATAAGCTTACATAAGAAAGAGCAGATCGACAAACCTGTTGCAGAATCAATCAAGATGCAGGGAGAAAATCCACAGGCTTTTACCGGAATCTTACAGAAAGCGATTGGTATGTTGCGAGGATTTGCGGAGTATTTAAGAGCAATGGAGTTGGTTGCAATTGATGAATCAGGACGTTCCCTTATTGGACGAGAAATAAAGATTGACGTTACGCCAGAAGATCTGCCTGAAAAGCAAAAAATATCGAGACCATCTTCGATAAAACAGGAAACAGAGGTGATGAGAGTTAAGCAGATATTAAATGATTTGAAAAAACAGGAGAAGAAAGTTTATGCAATAGAGAAGAATGTAATAAGGCTGGAAAAGGAGCTTAGGGAAGTACAAAAGAAATGGTTTCATGGTAAAGAAAAGAAAGAATTACAAAACCGAGTAGATGGAAAAAGAAATCAGTTGGAGAATGCACAGTATATGATGAACCTGATCCTAAGCCAAAATGGATATCGGAATGTACTTGAAGTGGTAAATGATTTGAAACAGGCTGAGAAAGAATTACAAAAAGTTCAGGAGGAACAAAGAGAATGGGACGAACAGAAATCTGGATCAAAGAAATTGTATTTAAGTATTCCGGTTGCGAAACAAAAGGAGGAAAGTCGAGAGAGAAAGATTTCAGATGAAAAGGCATTACCAGAGCAACCAAAAAAGAGGAAACGCAGGGATATGGAGTTATAATCTTGAAAAAGGCAGGAATAATAAGATAACCTTGGAACACAGAATGAAAGAAAACTGTAGATCCAAGGTTATTTTTCTATGGATAATCCATCAAATATCGTGTTGAAATCAGTATGAAGAATTTCTGAGAGTGCAATCAATTCACTGATCTTTATATTATAAGTCCCAGCTTCAATCTGAGAATAGATGCTACGGGTTGTTGGAAGATTACGTAACTGTAATTGGGCAACGACCTGCTCTTGTGTCAGATTCGCAGCATTTCTTAAATTCCGGAGATTATTGCCAATGGAAATATCGTTAATCTGTCGAAGCTTCTGTCTCATAGAATCAAAACCTTTCATCGATGATTTGCGTTACTGTATTGATTTTACTTGAAATAATTCCTATAATTGCAATATATACATTGCAAGAGTAAAGGGAAGAGAATGAATGAAAAGAAGTTAGGGATAGTATGTGGATTAGCTGTAGTTCTTATGTTGCTGGGGAGCTGTATATGGATAAGAACGCAGAAAAAAGAAGTATCAGTAGAACCTGATGCAGTTAGTAGTTTGTGTTTAGGGGAAGAGCTGACGCTTATTATTGTAGCGAACCGGGATAAAATTGAAGATGAAGAAGCGTTTACGAATTTGGTGATAAAGAAATATGAGGAAAATTCATTTCGGACAATTCGATTATCTGCAGAGCAAGAACAACCAGAGAAAGTACGGATGAAAGTGTATCTATGGGAAGAGGATTTTGAAAAGGGGGAAGAGCCAGTGATGATAGTGGATTATGGAAAGAAGCAATAGAAAGATAATTGTATCTATTTGAAGGGATAGAGCTGTCTTCCAATTTTGGAAAGGAGCTATCTTTGCAATAACAATCTTATTTGAAAAAGTTATGTATAAAGCTAGAATTTGTATCATTTAGATTAGTCTGGATGAGATTGCTTTGAAAGTCTTTTTTGAATTAAAGTTAGATTGCGTTTAAGAATAATATGAAGTAAAATAAAATTAGGATGTTTAAATAACAGAAGACGAGGGGGAGATGTTATGATTATGAAGTTTTCATCTGCTAAATGTCCAAAATGCGGAGCTAAACTTGTTGATAACGCAAAATTTTGTCCTAAGTGTGGAGCAAGTGTCAAAGTAATAGACAATTTTTTAGCAGATGCAGTACAACAAAATGATGAGAAATTCCAAGACAAGGTGGAAGAAGTAAAGGAAAGCGATTTAAAAGATAAGCAGTCCTTGGGAGATGGGATAAAAAATAAATTATCTAATAAGTGGAACAGTCTTGATACATTTTGCAAGATTATTACAGTAGGAATTTTAATTACGATTATAATGCTCTTGATATCTATAATATTACATAGAGGATTATCAATTTTCATTTCAATTATACAGGGGCTAGGATTTTTACTTGCATTGCTTTTACATAAGGGAATTATAAAGAGTCAGAAAAAGTGGTTGAAATTTATTGCGTTAACAGTAGCAATTTTCATGGTTATATTGAATATAATGAGTTGCTTTATTGGGAACAAATCAGAAAATACTAAGACGAATAGTAATGTTGTTGAAGAAGAAAAACCTATTACTATTCAACTTCCAGTTGGAACAGACGATTGTATGGGAAACAATTATTTGGAAATTAATAATATTCTTTCTGAAAGCGGATTTGTTAACATATCTCTTGAGGCAATTGAGGATTTACAACCATCAGAGTCAGATAAGGTTGGTCAGATAGAAACGGTCTCTATTAATGGAAATACAAATTTTGAGAAAGATCAAACATTTCAAGAAAATGCAAAAATTATTATCAATTATCATGCATATGCAAAATGCACAGTAAATATACATGTTAATTTTGTTCCAAATTTAGTATTTAGTAAATATGATGTTGATTTTAACTTTGATGGAGAAAATGAAGGAACATTAACACATGGAGAGAATGCAGATTATCAATTAACAGTCGATCCAGGCGAGTATTCAGTAGAATTTGTTAGTGTGGATTCATCTTCTGTAAAAGGAGAGACTACAGTAAAAGTTAATGGTGATGTTAAGGTGTCTTATAAAATAGAATGTCATAAAGATAAAATATCTATTGAAATAGAAGATGGCGACGAAGCTGATGATGCAAAGAATGCAGAATCAGAAGCTGAAGAGGACACAAAGAATTCAGGAAAAGAAGATACGGTATCAGAAGCTGAAGAGAATTTGACTGTAGATAATTGCCCGGAATTAGCCGCGATGCTCTCCAACAAAGCAGAAATAGATGCATCATATTCTGAGTTTGCTTCAAAATATAAAGGAAGAACAATTGAATTTGATGGAAGGATTGATTATTGTTCCAATTATGAAAACTATGATACGAGGTTTGATTATCTCGTAAGCTCAGGTGATTATGATCCAGATCATCAAATTGGACCTACTTTTAAATTTGAAAATGTTAATTATTATGATTTAAATACAGATATGGACACAGTTAGCGTGGGATGGAATGTACATATTATTGCGAAAGTAGAGTCTTTTGATGCTAATAGTGGTTTGTTTTATCTTGATCCAGTATCAGTAACTAAGAGATAAGGTTCTAGGCGTATATAATTTATAAAAAGCTTTATGTTTTGATGAGTTACGAAAGGTGTTGGAAAGCTATGGACACAAAATAAATGTGCTAAGTTTTTAGCTGAAAAATTTTTTGACATTTCTATATCTGCGTGATAATATAATTATAGAAAAAGGGTATCACCGATAGACGGTTAGTCCAATAAATTCGCAACAAAAATTGCCGCTCAGTTTAGCAGACCGGGGCGGCTATTTTTGTGTCTTATTGCTATCTTTGCCGAATGTGTATCCGGCACAAAAGCAGGTGATGCCGAAGCTCACTACTGTAATGAAGTCCAAAATACTCATTGGCTTAGCCCTCCTTTTCGTGGATTCCTTTTCAGGTTTCTATGTAATCAGAGGGTCACAGTCCCTCTGTTGAAGGACTAACCGCCTACCGTTATGGCAGTACCCGTAAATGATTGTAACAGGTAAGAATAGAGTGTGCAATAATAAAATGACGAATAAAGTTGAAAAATAGAATAAGCAATGAATGTAAAAAGGAAGATGACAAAAGAGCATCTTCCTTTTTCTTTTATCCGTATTTTCCTAAAGGAAACAAAAATAGTCAAATCCTTTCTTTTATTCCGTCGAAAACCCAGGAACTACTTTCTATACTAAAATCATCATTTACGATTAAGGAGGAAAAGGATTTATGGGACAATTTAGCTGGATTTATTCAGACACGGACAAACAACTGGTAGATAACAAAAAAGCAGATGCATATTTGTTAGTTCCACCGCCGTTTCAGGGAAAATATGGAAAAGCGATTTATGAGGGATGTTATGACGGTTATGGACATTTTGGAATATACGATGTCTATGATCTGATCGTTGAATGGAATAAGCAGATGATTCCGGAAATCATAGAACGAATTGAAGCCGGAAAATGGCGTTGTGACAGTACCGAAAGTAATGTGCGTAATCTTCGAAATTATTATGAGGGTAAAAATCTTGACTGTGAGCTGCGTTTACTGGGCATTGTAATTGCCTGCTATGATGAGGATAACTTTGTCTTGCAGTATCCGATTAAGATCACAAGTAAAGAAATGGATTATGAGTGTGTTAAGCCGTCAAAAGGTGATCCATGTCAGGGATGGGAGTCATGTGAGGAGGAAGAATGGGAAAACGAATTTCAGATAGAAGAGAACAGTTATGAGGACGATAGCTGCGAAGAAAATGAAGAGCTGGAAGATGAGTTTTTATCATTTAAAAGAGGAAGGGCAAGGTAATTTATAAAATGTATGGAATTATAACAGGGATCGTAGATGAGAATCATATATTGGTCAAACCATTCTGGGAAGAAGAGATGGTAGCCGTTTATGGAACGGAAGAACAGATGGAAGAAGTACAGTTTATATTGGAGTGCAGCAAGATGGGAAAAGATACGGCATCATTGATCGTATTTTTTGATGAAGAATTGCTGGAATTGAAGCAGGGAGGGGAGGGCACCGGATATGGAGAATAATGAAGAAAAATATAAAAGATTATTTTCAGCAGCTGAAGAGGTAATAAGAAGTGCATTTGCTGATGAGAAAGGTATGAGACAGTATCTTGATTTTCAGATGCGGATTCCCGGTTATTCCGTACATAATACAGCGATGATCATGGCGCAAAGACCAGATGCTTTGAAAGTACAGAATTTCAGATACTGGAAAAACAAGGGGCTATATGTACATGCTGGTGAACAGGGAGTAGCTGTTCTGGTTCCAGCAACAGGAAGCAGTGGACATTTGGTTTTTAAAATTGGATACGTGTTTGATATGAAGCAAACGAACGCAAGTCCGGAAAAAATGTCAGAATTACTGAAAGAAGAAAAGCGTGAGCAGATAAATAAGGAAAAAATAATATGGCTGCTTACAGAACTAAATCATACGACAGAAAATGAAGTGTTGAAACGATATCTGTTTTACAATGCGACAGAAAGTGATGATGACATAGTAGAAATCAATAACAGACTGCAGGCTGAAATTGTAAATTATATAGTTTACAGGAATTATGGGTTCAATATGGAGAGTCATTCATTTCCCAATCTGGACAATGAAGTGATCCGGAATATGAAGATTACAGATAAGAAAGAAATGCTGCAGAATGCCAGAAAACATGCTGATGAAGTGATACAGCTGATCAACAGTCAGATTTATCAGTTAAATAAGAAAGAAAAAAGTCAGACGGAAGGTTCTGTTACAGAAACAGAGAATCCAGTTAAGGATGATAAGCAGGAAAATATAACAGCGAAGGATATTTCAGAAAATCCAGTCCGGGAAAATATTCCGTCAGAGAATGGGACGTCCCGTAATAAAATTGAAGATTTTGGAAAGAAGATCGGTGGGGCAAGAAAGGATTTATGGAAGGATCGCGGTCTGGATATCACAGACATTCAGAATATGAATGCTGCAGAAGCAGCAAAGTATATTACAAAGGATAATATATGGAAAAAACCGGATTATATGAAACTGATTCAGGAAGGGATGCCTGTACATGCTGCATTTTTTATGAAAGAAGTTCGAAATGCGCTTCCGGCTAAGGTTGTGTATTCAAGGAATGATGTAACTCCGGAACAGATCAGAAAACGCCAGGAAGATTATATCCATTTAATTCAGGATGTAAAAGAGATGCTATTTGAGGTAAAGACAGATCCGGATATAAATTCTTTTTTCTTTGAATTTACACAAACCGGCAAGTATATTATGCAGACAACGGCATTTTCGGTAACACCGACAGAGGCAGGATATGCGGTAACGAACAGACTGTTAAATGCAATGCAGATGAATATCAGAACGATAGATCGTAAAATAACAAAGGAACAATTTGGGGTATCTGAGGATGAAAAACTGCCAAGAGGATTTTCTATTCGTTATTTGCCTGGAGTAAAAGAATATGTTGTAATGAAAGGAAAGTGCAGGATTGCGGACGGTATACAGTCTCAGGCGGAAGCGATTGAATATGCAAGAAAGGAGGCAGAACGGGGCAATAGCACACGCAAGAAAAAATTTGTCCCAAAACAGTTGGAACACATTAAAAGAAATGGTCCTTCGTATGATGTGACACCAGAAAATCCGGCAACTGGTAAGCAATATATGGAAAAGTTCGGATTTGCAGGGGGAGAGTTCGGCAACTGGATGAATGAAAAAGACCGGCAGGCGGTGTTGGATATGGGATATGATGCGCTTATGGATTTGGCATATGCATTAGAAATAGATCCGACAGACATTGCCCTGGGAAACAGACTTTCAATCGCATTTGGAGCGAGAGGAAGCGGTAATGCCCTGGCACATTATGAGCCAATGAGAGAAGTAATCAATCTGACAAAAATGCGTGGTGCCGGAAGTCTGGCACATGAATGGGGGCATGCATTTGATGATATAATCGGAAAAAAACTTGGCCTTGATCATGAAATGGGAGAACAGACATTTATGAGTACGCATGCTGGAAGCAAAAAAATCCCACAGTCGATGAGGATGCTGATCCATACCATGAAATACCGGCCAGCTACGGAGCAGGAATTAGCCGAGATGAATGAGACTGCATGTATTCGCGCAGAGAGATATATGAATTCTATTTTGAATCGGCTATTTCCGGAAGATACAATGGAAAGTATGTATACAGATAAGCTGAGTGAAATCAGAGAAACAATTTTATCTATGCCGGAAGAGATCAGTATTGAATTAGATGGAGCGGATCGGACGGAAGACCATAAGATCAGATGGATTGCAGAAAGGGTAGAGGAACTGAATCAATTAAGAAAAAGTGCTCTGGGACATATTATCACTAAGGATGTCAGGGATACATTATATCGTGCTGTTTATGTGTTCGAATGCACGAAAAGGAATGGATTAACCGAGGCAATGGTGGAAACAGAGTTTTTTAAAAATTCTGTAAAGGCAGATGCCATATATGGGAAAGAAGATAAGGGATACTGGCAGAGTACGCAGGAAATGTTTGCTCGTGCATTTGCATGTTACATACATGATAAACTTCCATGGAAATCTGATTATTTGTGTGGACATTCTGAATCTGCAGTTATGTATGATTATTCAGAGTCCGAGCCAAAGCTGATCAAAGCATTGCCGGAGGGACAGGAAAGAGAACAGCTGAATCAGTGTTTTGACAGGTTGTTTGCAGAGTGTCGTGAAATGGGATTGTTAAAACCGGCAACGGAGAACATTGATATAGAAAAATATCGTGATATGCAGTCGCAGGGAGAAAATGCAGAATGTGCAGAATATATTCAGCAAAGAAGAAAGGTAAGGTAAGCGATCAGGAGATGGTTCATATTTAGGATAATTTTTGACATTTCTGCGTGCACTATGGGATATTTTACATGTGGCATGGTTTGCAAATCCTATTTATTGCTATAATAGATTTGTTGTCTTTAAAATACTTAATTCTACAAATTTCTCACTTGTTTATAGATACATTTATGACGAAAGGGTGAGAAAGATCGGAACAGTAATTTATTTACATAATGTGATAAGGGATAAAATTATGTCAAAGAAGAGTACACCAGAATATGTTAAAGAAATACGAAGAAATCAATATTCCATGGATGGAAATATTGAGAAAATTTTTTCAGAATGTGAAATTACATCATATCCTATTAATGTCTTTCAAATAGCCAGAAAATTAGAGTTTGATATTATTTATGGGAAATTTAAACAAGATAATGTTTATGGTGTTATGTGGGATGGCGATGAGCCTTTAAACGTTGGTGGAAAACAAATGTATCGGGCAATTTTGCTAAATAAGCAAGATTCATTGGAGAGACAAGCATTTACAGTGGCACATGAAATCGGTCATTTTATGCTTCATTGTAAGGATAATACAAATTTTTATGAACGGTATCATGGCGGTGCAGAGCAGACAGACAGTCAAAAGTTAATAGAGGATCAGGCGGATTTTTTTTGCGGCTAATTTACTCCTTCCTAAAAAACTCATGAAAGCCTATATATCGCAGCACAATAATCTGTCAAGGTCAGATCTTATTTCAAAAATATGCAAGGATTTTTTGGTGGAAAGAGCCACAGTAGATAAGCGCTTTAAGGAATTAGGCTATGAGTGATATAAATCAGGTTGGTAATAATTCAAATGATTGTGATTCTCTGAATATAAGTGCATTGGAATTCAATCCGAGTGCCAGCAACGTATCTGAAGATATTGAGAATCTTTTGGTGGATGAATCGATATCTGAGAGTGAAAATGAAAATAAATATGCTAGCGATAAAAAAGAGATTTCGGAATTGTTCCAAAATTTTTATATGCATATGGATGTAGAATTTCAAAAATATCTGGAAAATTTTAATGAGTCGGTAAAGAATACTGAACGTCAAAAGTATGCATTAAAAATAATATTTTTTATATGTGTGATGGTTGTTTTATTTTTTATTATATTGTTCCCGTATTTTCTTGCATTTATGTTCCGCACAAAAGTTACGGATGCGACTGTAATTACGCTGGGTATTTCATCAACAGCAGAAGTGGTGTCTTCGATTATCGTGCTGCCTAAGATAATTGCAAAATATCTCTTTAATAAGAAAGAGGAAGATAATAAGCGGGAAATTATTTCCAATATGCAAATGTATAATCATAACAAACAAAAAAGGATGTAAAAGTAACTCTCCTTAGACTCTATCCAAGAGAAAAAGGAGGGTTTTTGAGTCTGTCTGAGAACTGATAGATAAGTAATTAATAAAGTGTTGATATGAACTGGGAAAATTCCCAGATTGAATTTGCTATCATAATATGATAGAATCACATAACATGAGTATGGAAATAGTCAGGTAAGACCATAAGAAAAAAGCAATAGAAATAGTGAGGATTTAACAGTTATATGAGTCAGAAAGTTACAACAGGAGTGCGCCCGATACTGCGCATCGCAGATAAAAACCAGATCCCGGCAACGGAACCGGAACGTCAGTATTATTTTATTGATATTGCAAGGGATTATGTAAGGCAGCTTTCGGAGCAAAAGGGATCTCCCTTAACCTTTTTTACTCAAACATTCGGATGCCAGATGAATGCAAGGGACTCCGAAAAATTAGTCGGTATTCTGGAAAAGATCGGCTATGTGGAGGAAGATTCCGAGAAAGCAGATTTTGTTATTTATAACACCTGTACAGTTCGTGAGAATGCAAACAATAAAGTATACGGACGACTGGGATACTTAAACGGCTTTCAGAAGAAAAATCCATTTATGATGATCGGACTGTGCGGTTGTATGATGCAGGAACCGACAGTGGTAGAAAAGATTAAACAGAGTTACCGTTTTGTAAACCTGATCTTTGGAACACATAATATCTATAAATTTGCAGAGCTGATCGTTACCGCATTGGAAAACAGTTATTCAGAGCATGCGGCAGGTCATGGTACATCCATGACGATCGATATCTGGAAAGATACCGATAAGATCGTTGAGGATCTTCCGGTTGAAAGAAAATACTCCTTTAAATCAGGTGTTAATATTATGTTTGGCTGCAACAACTTCTGTAGTTACTGTATCGTACCGTATGTGCGCGGCAGGGAGCGGAGCAGAGAGCCCAAAGAAATCATCCGTGAGGTGGAACGCCTTGCGGCTGACGGAGTTGTGGAAATTATGCTCCTGGGACAGAATGTCAATTCTTATGGCAAAAATTTAGAGCAGCCAATGACGTTTGCACAGCTTTTGCAGGAGATCGAAAAGGTAGATGGCATTGAGCGTATCCGTTTTATGACTTCCCATCCAAAGGACCTTTCCGATGATCTGATCGAAGTTATGAAAAATTCCAAAAAGATCTGTAAACATCTGCATCTTCCATTACAGTCAGGAAGCAGCCGTATTTTAAAACTGATGAACCGCCGCTATGACAAGGAACATTATTTAGAACTGGTAGATAAGATCCGTGCCGCAGTGCCTGATATTGCACTTACAACGGATATTATTGTCGGATTCCCTGGAGAGACAGAGGAAGATTTTGAGGAAACCATGGACGTGGTACGTAAAGTGCGTTATGACAGTGCATTTACATTTATTTATTCAAAACGTACCGGCACCCCGGCAGCTGTGATGGACGATCAGATTCCGGATGACGTGATCAAAGCACGTTTTGACCGTTTGTTAAAAGAAGTGCAGACTATTTCCGCAGAAAAAGCCGGAGCGCTGACCGGACAGACACTTCCGGTTTTGATCGAAGAAAAAAATGAGCAGGATGCAGCTCTTGTGACTGGCAGACTTAGCAATAACTCGGTAGTACATCTGCCGGGAACAGAGGATATGATAGGAAAAATCGTGGATGTGAAACTTCTGGAATGCAAAGGCTTCTACTATATGGGGGAGTGTGTATAAAATCCTGAGAAGAAGCCTTTGGCTTCTACTATATGGGTGAGACAGTGTAAGTGTAAAATTTTATGAAGAAAAGAGATATCATTTTTTTAAGTGTTATTTTTATTTGTCTGGCAGGGTTTGCGGCAGGGTTTTACCTGACACATCAGAATACCGGTGCAAGTGTGGAGGTTACGGTAGATGGAAAGGTTTATGGTACTTACCCGCTTGATGAGGATGATGAGATTCCGATCCGGAAAGATGGGAAAACAACGAATCTGCTTGTGATAAAGGACGGAAAAGCTGATGTGACGGAAGCTGACTGCCCGGACAAACTCTGTGTGCATCAGAAAGCTATTTCAAAAACAAATGAGACGATCGTCTGTCTCCCGAACAAAGTAGTGGTGCAGGTGATTGGTACAGGAGAAAGTGAGTTGGATTCCATTGCGAGATAAGAAAAAAACGGCATACTTAGGTGTATATCTGGCACTGGCACTGATCTGCAGCTATGTGGAGTCACTGATTCCGTTTTATTTTGGAATACCGGGTGTAAAACTTGGACTGACGAACATTGTTGTGGTACTGATGCTATATTGCGTTGGCACAAAAGAGGCACTGGCAGTTTCTACATTGCGTATCGTGCTGGCGGGTTTTCTGTTTGGAAATATGTTCAGCATTTTATATAGTCTGGCAGGCGGACTGCTCAGTTTCCTTGCAATGTATCTATTAAAAAGGATGAAATGGTTTGGCGTTCTGCCTGTCAGTGTGAGCGGTGGAATTTTTCACAATGTCGGGCAGCTTATTGTGGCGGCATATGTTGTCGAAAATTATAATATTTTTTATTATATGCCGGTGCTTTTATTTGCCGGGGCACTGACCGGTTTCCTGATCGGCATTGCGGCACAGGAAATGATAAAACGGATTGGAAACCGGATGGTGTAATTAGAGCTTGCTGCTCACACGATAAGTGTGGACAGCAGCATTAGGAGGATTAACATGTATTCTTATATCAAAGGCATTTTGAGAGATATGGATGAGGAGAGCATTGTGGTGGAAACCGGAGGGATCGGTTACCATATTTACACAACCGGACAGACGTTCCGGTATCTGCCTTCTGTCGGAGAAGAGGTAAAAGTATATACTTATCTGCATGTCAGGGAAGATGCCATGCTGCTTTTTGGATTTCTGACCAAAGATGAATTGAAAATCTACAAGCTGCTTTTAGGTGTCAGCGGGATCGGACCGAAGGGAGCACTTGCGATTCTGTCCGTGATGACGACCGATGATCTGCGGTTTGCAGTCCTTGGTGATGATGCAAAAGCGATTGCAAAGGCACCGGGAGTCGGTACAAAGACGGCGCAGAGACTGATTCTGGAATTAAAAGATAAAATGAGCTTAGAAGACGCGTTTGAACAGAAGTTTGAAAAGACGGGCGAACCGGCAGAAAATCATGCCCAGGGCACCAAAAACGAGGCGGTGCAGGCTTTAGTTGCACTTGGATATTCGTCCTCCGAGGCGCTGCGTGCATTAAACGGCATTGAAATTACAGAAGAGACGGACGTGGAAGAAATATTAAAGATGGCATTAAAGAATATGGCATTTTTATAGAAATGTGGTGAAAAATTAAATGGAAAAAAGAGTCATTTCCACACAGGTGCAGGAAGAGGATATTAAAATCGAAAAAAGCCTGCGCCCGCAGACGCTTGATGATTATATCGGACAGCAGAAGGCGAAGAAAAATTTAAAAGTATATATTGAAGCTGCAAAACAAAGAGGCGAGTCGTTGGATCACGTACTTTTTTATGGACCTCCGGGACTTGGAAAGACGACGCTTGCGGGAATCATTGCAAATGAGATGGGGACGCATCTTAAGGTGACATCGGGGCCTGCAATCGGAAAGCCGGGCGAAATGGCGGCTATCTTAAGCAATCTGCAGGAGGGGGATGTCCTGTTTGTGGATGAGATACACAGGCTGAACCGTCAGGTGGAGGAAGTGCTATATCCGGCAATGGAAGATTATGTGATCGATATTATGATTGGTAAAGGTGCAACAGCTCGTGCAATCCGCCTGGATCTGCCCAAATTTACACTGGTTGGTGCAACCACAAGGGCGGGACTTTTGTCGGCACCGCTCCGTGATCGTTTCGGTGTGGTACATCATCTGGAGTTTTATACGGTGGAAGAATTAAAGACGATCATCCTGCATTCGGCAAAAACACTTGGAGTGGAGATTGATGAGGAAGGTGCATTTGAGCTCGCGAGATGTTCACGCGGAACACCGCGACTGGCGAACCGTCTGTTAAAGCGTGTCAGGGATTTCGCAGAGGTGAAATATGACGGAAAGATATCAAAGGAAGTTGCTGCCTTTGCGCTGGATCTCTTAGAGGTTGATAAGATGGGACTCGATCAGAATGACCGCAATATCTTAAAGATCATGATCGAAAAATTTTCCGGCGGGCCGGTAGGACTCGATACGTTAGCAGCGGCGATCGGCGAAGATTCCGGGACGATTGAAGACGTGTATGAACCGTACCTGGTCAAAAACGGATTTATTAACCGTACGCCGAAAGGACGCGTGGTAACTGATTTTGCATATCAGCATTTCGGATTGACAAAATAGTTGATTTTAACGTTGTATGTCATTATAATATACCATATATTGTGATGTTCGGTAAAAGAAACAGTAAAAACTGCAGAAGACCGGAGGAGAAGATAAATGGCAGAGAAAACAAGTGCAGAAGTTGTGATCGGCGGAAAAGTATATACATTAAGCGGATACGAAAGCGAGGAATATCTTCAGAAGGTTGCAGTCTATATCAATGGAAAATTAAATGAATTTGACAGTATAGAGGGTTATCAGAGATTTCCGGCTGACATGAAGGCAACTTTGTTACAGCTTAATATCGCAGATGATTATTTTAAGGCAAAAGCCCAGGCTGAAAAGTTAGAGCGTGAGATTGAGGCAAAAGAAAAAGAAATTTATAACCTGAAACACGATCTGATCGCAGAACAGATCCAGTCGGAAAATGATAAGAAAGAGATCAAGCGTTTAGATACAGAAAATCGAGAATTACTGTTGAATAAGGCGCGTTTGGAATCGTCATTAGAGGAGTCGCTTCTTGGGAAGATTGAGGATGAAGATACCTCAGAAAAAAATGAAACAGAACAGGAAGATACCGCTGATTAATAGTAGATGGGTACCTGTAGCAGAGAACTGCCATACAGGAAAAAGTGAGGGGACGGAGAGGTTATTTTCGTCCTTTTATGTTTTTGATGGAGAGAATCAGAATGAACAGTAATAAACGATATCAGAATATAGAATTGTTAGCGCCGGCAGGTTCCATGGAAACTTTTCAGGCCGTGATACATGCCGGTGCAGATGCAGTTTACCTCGGTGGCGGCAGATTCGGTGCACGCGCCTATGCGAATAATTTTACTGAGGAAGAACTGCTTCTGGCAATTGATTATGCGCATATTCATGGGAGAAAAGTGTATCTTACGGTAAATACATTATTTAAAGAACGTGAGTTGACAGAGGAATTATATTCGTATCTGCTGCCTTATTATGAGCAGGGATTAGATGCAGTCATTATTCAGGATATGGGGGCTTTTCGGCTGGTGCGGGATGCTTTTCCGGGACTTTCCATACATACGAGTACACAGATGACCGTGACAAACCGCTATGGTGCAATGATGATGAAAGAACTCGGAGCAGACCGTGTTGTGACTGCGCGTGAGATGTCCTTTGCGGAGATACGGGATATCAAAGATCATGTGGATATTGAGATCGAAAGTTTTGTCCACGGGGCGCTCTGTTACTGTTATTCCGGGCAGTGCCTGTTTAGCAGTATGTTAGGAGGACGCAGCGGAAACCGTGGCAGATGTGCACAGCCGTGCCGTCTTTCTTATGAGGTCATGGATGAGAAAAAACATCCGGTAAAAACGGGGAAAAAAGAGCGTGACCTTTACATTTTAAGCCCGAAAGATCTCTGTACGGTGTCAATGATCCCGGAACTGATCGAAAATGGAGTGGATTCCTTTAAAATTGAGGGAAGAATGAAACAGCCCGAATATGCAGCCGGTGTGGTATCGGTTTATCGCAAATATATAGACTATTACATCAATGCATGCCTGCGCACGGATGAGGTGACTGCAAAGAAAGATTTCAAAGTAACGAAAGAAGATATACAGCATCTTTATGATTTTGGAAACCGCAGTGGATTTACCGATGGATACTATAAAAGACATAATGGCAGAGAGATGATCACACTTGATAAGCCATCACATACAAAAGGAAATGAAGCACTCTGGGAAGAAATAAAAGAACAGTATGTAAGGTCCGAAAAAAAAGAAAAAATCAATGGAATCTTAAGATTAAAAAAAGATTGTCCTGCTAAACTGGAAGTTGCATTAAATGATATCCGGACCTCTGTGGATGGAGATGTGGTACAGGCAGCATTAAAACAGCCGCTTGCGGAAGAAAAAGTAGCTGCAAGCATAAAAAAGACCGGAAATACACCGTATGAGTTTGCAGAACTTGACATAGATATGGATGACGATATATTCCTTCCCGTACAGGCACTGAATGTGCTGCGGAGAAATGCACTTGAACGGTTGAGCGAGGCATTGACCGCACCTATGCGAAGAAGGGAAGCTTCGCATAAAACAGAAATGGCGGCAGGAGAAACATCCGGCGAAGAATGGCAGAAGGAAACGGTATCTGTGAAAAAAGAGCAAAAGACAGAGAAAGGCAGCGTAACACCGTATCTTTCGATTTCCATCGAGAATCGTTCCTGTATCACACTTTTGCTTGATGCATCTTATGTAGATGCCATTTATCTTGACAGCAGCTGTTATACCAGGGAAAATCTTTTCACAGCATTAAAAGAAGATGTGAGCCGTATCCACTCGGCGGGGAAAAAGGCGTATTATATCATGCCGGCAGTATTCCGGCTTTCTGCACTTTCATTTTATGAAAGGAATCTTTCCGGAATGAAGCAGACTGGGGTAGACGGATTTGTGGTAAAAAGCTATGATGAACTTGCGTTTATCCGTCAGAATCTGTCGGATATGGATGTGATTTTAGATCATAATCTGTATACATGGAACTCCTATGCCAAAAAGCAGTTTTGGGATAGGAAACCGGTGCGCGATACCGTTCCATTGGAACTGAACCGGAAAGAGCTGCAGGAAAGGGACAATACACACAGTGAGATGTTTCTGTATGGCAATCTGCCGCTGATGGTGTCGGCACAGTGTGTACATGCCAATGCCGGGGCTGACCGGGGGTGTGACAAAATGCGGACAGTTACTTATTTAAAGGACCGTTATGGAAAATATTTCCCGGTTAAAAATAACTGTACGGAATGTTATAATACGATTTATAATACAGCTCCACTGATCCTGTTCCCATATCGGAAGGAGCTGGAGAAAATGGGGATCCATGCGTACCGGATCAGCTTTACGACGGAGCAGGGATCACAGGTAAAACAGATTTTACATTTATATGAAAAAATATTTTTGAATTGGGAAAACAGTCTGCAGGAACTGTATACAGGCGAATATACCGGTGGACACTATAAACGAGGAGTAGAATAACGGTATGGAAAATCTTATCGTGGAAGTTTCAAAATATCTGATGATCATATTGTTTGCATGTTATGCATATGAGTGTTTTTCGGCATTTCGCAGCAAGATCAGTACGGAAAAGCGGAATCATATTTTTGACAGACAGATTTTTTTAATGTATCTGATCCATCTGGATGCATTTTTAGTGCTCTATACAGTTACGGATGAAATTAATCTGATCATTCTTTATTTTCTTCAGGTAATTTTAGTGACGATTGTGATCGTTAATTATCAGTTACTGTATCCAAAAGCGTCCAGACTTGTGACAAATAATATGTGCATGCTTTTAATGGTCGGCTTTATTATGCTGACAAGGCTTTCTTACGAGAAGGCGATCAGACAGTATGCGATTGCGATCTGTGCATCCGTTATTACAATTGTGATACCGGTACTGATACGGAAAGTGCGGTCCTTACGAAGACTGACCTGGCTTTATGCGATGATCGGCATTGTCGGACTTGCTGCAGTTACCATATTTGGTTCCACGAGCTATGGTGCGAAGATCTCGGTTACGATCGGTGGCCTGTTTTCGATACAGCCATCTGAATTTGTAAAAATTTTATTTGTATTTTTTGTGGCAGGCATGCTCTATAAAAATACGGATTTTAAAACAGTCTGTATCACAACGATCGTGGCGGCAGTGCATGTGCTGATCTTAGTTGCGTCGAGAGATCTTGGAGGTGCGTTGATCTTTTTTGTCACCTATCTGGTCATGCTCTATGTTGCAACCAGAAAACTGTTTTATTTTGCCGGTGGTCTGCTGGTCGGATGTATTGCTGCAGTAGCTGCATATGGACTGTTTTCACATGTCCGTGTCAGAGTTGTGGCATGGCGGGATCCGCTCAGTGTGATTGACAACGAGGGATATCAGATCTGTCAGTCGCTGTTTGCAATCGGAACCGGCGGCTGGTTTGGAACGGGACTGTATCAGGGGTCGCCGAATAAGATACCGGTTGTTGAGCAGGATTTTATTTTTTCTGCAATATCAGAAGAATTAGGCGGTATTTTCGCAATTTGTCTGATCATGGTGTGCATCAGTTGCTTTTTGATGTTTTTAAATATTGCAATGCAGATGAAAGAACAGTTTTACAAGCTCGTGGCGTTAGGACTGGGTACAGTATATGCGTTCCAGGTATTTCTTACCATTGGCGGAGTGACTAAGTTTATCCCGTCAACTGGAGTGACACTGCCGTTAGTCAGCTATGGAGGAAGTTCATTACTGGCAACCATGATGCTGTTTGCGGTAATTCAGGGACTGTATATTTTAAGACAGGATGAGGGAGAAAACAATGCGAGAAAAAAACAGCGAAAGACCGGATACGAGAGACAACAGGTCGAAGAACTCTACTAAGACAGGAAAAAAGAAAAAGAATACAAAAAACCAGGAATTTGCAGTGATCACATATTCATTTCTGGCACTGTTTATCTGTCTGATGGGATATTTTTCTTACTTCCAGTTTTTTAAGAGCGAGGAATTTATCAATAATCCTTATAATACCAGACAGGAGACATTTGCACAGAAGATCGTGCGCGGGCAGATCCTGACGAATGATGGACAGGTGCTTGCGGAGACGGTGACGGACAGTGAGGGAAATGAGACAAGGAGATATCCGTATGGCAGTATATTTTCCCATATAGTCGGGTATTCTACCAAGGGAAAATCAGGCATCGAGTCACTGGCAAATTTTAATCTGTTACGGTCAAATACAGCTTTTATAGATAAAGTTGGAGACGAGATGCAGGGGGAGAAAAGTCCTGGGGACAATGTGGTCACAACATTGGATTATGGACTGCAGGCAACGGCATACGATGCATTGGGGTATTATAAGGGAGCAATCGTTGTATTAGAGCCTTCCACCGGAAAGATTCTTGCGATGGTGTCAAAACCGGATTTTGATCCGAACACGATTGCAGCCGACTGGGATAATCTGACCGCAGATGACAACACGGATGCAGCACTCTTAAATCGTGCGACGCAGGGACTTTATCCGCCGGGATCGACATTTAAGATCCTGACAACTTTAGAGTATATTCAGGAACATGCAGACTATGAAAATTACAGTTATACCTGTACAGGCAGTTATACGGTTGGAAATCATACGATCCACTGCTATGGAAACAAGAGCCATGGAACGCAGAATCTGCGCCAGGCATTTGCCAATTCCTGCAATGCATTTTACGCATCGCTTGGAATGGAACTTGACATCGACCAGTTTGGACAGCTGTGTAATAAAATGCTGTTTAATACCAGCCTTCCGACGGATCTGCAGGCATCTAAGAGCAGTTTTGTGTTAGATAAGTCAGACGGATCTTCGGCAATTATGGCAACCTCCATTGGACAGGGACAGACACTTGTGACACCGTTTCATATGGCGTTGCTTGTCAGTGCAATCAATAATGATGGAGTACTGATGAAGCCATATGTGTTAGACCGTGTGGAGAGCAGCGACGGAACACTGGTCGAGCAGTATGAGCCGGAAGAATACGGTACGCTTATGACAACGGATGAGGCAGCAATTTTAAAAGATTATATGAATTATGTGGTGGAGACAGGAACCGGTAAAAAACTGAGCGGTCAAAGCTATGAGGCGGCAGGAAAGACTGGATCAGCAGAGTATTCTACCGGTGCAGATTCCTCGCATTCCTGGTTTGTGGGATATGCACACCGGGATGATAAATCCGATATTGCAATCGCTGTCATCGTGGAAAAAGCAGGTGTCGGAAGTGAATATGCCGTGCCGATTGCAAAAGAGGTTTTTGATGCATATTATAATGAATGAAATGTTGCATGTGCTTTTGAAAAGTATTATACTTATTAACATGACAGTATTATAAAAAACCACATCAGGAGGTATTGCGATGATCGAGGCAACAAGTTGTGGTGGTGTGGTAATATTTCGCGGCAAAATATTGCTCTTGTACAAAAATTACAAAAATAAATACGAGGGATGGGTACTTCCAAAGGGAACTGTGGAAGCAGGAGAAGAATATAAGGATACAGCGATGAGGGAAGTATATGAAGAGACTGGTGTGAAAGCAACCCTGATGAAATATATCGGGAAAAGTCAGTATTCATTTACGGTACCGGAGGATGTTGTGGAGAAGACGGTGCACTGGTATCTGATGATGGCAGACAGTTATTACAGCAAACCACAGCGTGAAGAATATTTTGTCGATTCCGGTTATTACAAATACCATGAGGCGTATCATCTTTTGAAATTTCCGAATGAAAAACAGATGTTAGAAAGAGCGTATGAGGAATATCAGGAATTAAAGAAGAATAATCTGTGGGGCAGCCACAGGTATGAATAAACAAAACACATCAGAAAGATGGAGCAGGATGTATGATATGGTATAAGGATTTGTATGTTGGAGAAAGTATTGTACATAAGACAAAGAAGGTCAAATGGAAGATTATGCACAATGCCGGACAGATTGGGATTTATGTGATCACATTAGCCTCTAACACACAGAATCTGCTTGATATCATACCATCATACGAACTGATGCAAAAAGGGTATCCGAAAAAAGATATGGTGGTTGTGGGACTGGCAAAGGGCTATGATGAAGCGATTGAGGTCGCAGCATCCATTGTGGATGAAGTGTACCACAGTACCGGCACATTTGCCGTCCGCGCCTATCTTGCAGAAAAACAGGGGTAAGGAGCGTAGAATGTCAGTTATATTGCTCATATTAAAAATAATCGGCTGGATCCTGCTGACGCTGCCTGCACTTTTTCTGCTGATTGTTTTTCTTGTATTAGTTGTGCCGGTTCGTTACAGGACGGATGGAAGCATAGAAGAAAATATCCGGGTTCAGGGGAAAGTGCATTGGCTGCTTCATATTCTGTCGTTTGGCTTTTCTTATAACGAGGAAGGTTTTTCTTATACGCTGAAACTCTTTGGAAAACGTATCGCTCTGGGGGAGAAGCTGGAGGACGAAGAGGAAGAACCGGATGCAGACAGTACAGACACGGCAGTGCATGAGACAAAAGCAGAGGTTGAAAACATACTTCCATCAGATTCAAAAATGCAACGGCAGGATGTCAGTGTAAAAGATGCAGCAGAAGCCAATGAAAAGAAAGATTCAAAAGATGGTACAGATACGAAAGAGCAGACGTCTATAGTACGAAAGAATATAGATGAGACAGATTCTGAAAAAGTATCGTTTGGACAGAGGATAACAAGTAAATTTCACGATATCACTAATAAAATCAAAGGTATTCGTGGAAAACTGGCAGACCTGTCCGGGCAGGCAGGAAAAATAAAGGCTGCACTGACCGATGAACATAACCGTAATAGTGTTTCTGCAATCTGGAAAGAACTTAAATATTTACTGAAACATTCGCGTTTTCGAAAGATTGACACAGAACTGAATTTTGCACTGTGGGAGCCGTCAGCGACCGGACAGGCACTTGGAATCCTTGCCATGTTTCCGGCAATCTATCAGTATGATATTGGGATTTATCCCGATTTTGAAGCAGATAAGACATATGTGAAAGGTACTTTTCTGGTAAAGGGGCACATCCGTCTCGTACATGTACTTATATCCGGTATCCGTCTGTTAAAGGAGCGTGATATCCGGAATTTTATAAAGAAATTTTTTAAGTAAAGAAATAGAGAAAGGCAGGTTTTTATTATGGCAGACAACAGTTTTCATACAACAGTAGAGTCCTTGTTTAAGGGGATGGACAGTTTTATCACAACAAAAACAGTAGTGGGTGATGCGATCCATATTGGTGATACGATCATCCTTCCGCTGGTGGATGTTTCATTTGGCGTTGCAGCCGGAGCTTTTTCACAGGAAAAGAAAAATAACGGTGCCGGTGGTATGGGTGGAAAGATCATGCCGAGTGCAGTTCTTGTGATCCAGAACGGGACAACAAAACTGGTAAACATCAAGAATCAGGATGGAATCACGAAAATCCTTGATATGGTGCCGGATTTTGTAAACAAATTTACCTCGAAAAATGATGTGGTTTCTGAGGACTCCGCAGCGGATCAGACCGATGATGCCGCAAAATCAGCAGCTGGAAAAGAGATGGAGGATATCTTAAAGGATTCCGCAAACAAATAATTTTTTAAAACAGTATAGAAACGCAAAAGAAACGCATATATTATCAGTAATATATGCGTTTCTTTATTGGAGTCTGCCATGAAACGGATGCTCGGATTTGCACTGTTCTGCTTCGCAATGGGAATGCTTGTGATGATCGTCATTCACAACCGTTTCTGTGGGTTTGTGCTCATGATTTTATGTATGCTCGCAGGTTATTACCTGTTCTGCTGTGATGACTGTTAGCCGATCAGCTCTTTTACACAGGCAGCGATTGTTTCATCTTTACAGTTTGCAAAGAAGTACTCGCTGAAATGTTCGCCGCTTAAAGCACCGACTACAAGGTCACGGTCAAGTTCTTTTAAGATAGATACGAGATCGCGGTGGGTCACTTTTTTAACTTCATCTAAGATCTTTTTGTTGCGCTGTTCCGGTTCCACACGCTCTTTCGGGTATCCACCGCCGCCCGGAGCGCAGAACAGTTTTTCAAAGATATAGGTCAGATTTAATTCTCCACCCCATCCAAAGTTTTCTGCAAATGGAAGAGCGATACAGTTCCCGTCGTTGACCTGTGAGAAAAGATAAGCGTCAAGAGGGGATTCGATGTGTCCGCAGAGTACCTGTGGGAATGCGTTGCATGCAAGCATGGCGCCTTCGCCGGTTCCACATCCTGTGATCACAAAATCAGCAGCACCGGAGTTTAATAAAACTGCTGCAAGAATACCATTCTGCACGTAGGTCAGCTGATGTGTATCTTCAGCAGAGTACATGCCGTAGTTAAACACTTCATGTCCCATTGGCTCTACCACAGATTTTAAGGTGGCACAGATCATTTCATTTTTTGCTGCCTGGCTGTTTTCGTTGATTAATGCAATTTTCATGAATATCCTCATTTCTGTACTGCCGGTATATTATTTTGCCGGAATAGTGGCAGTACACCCATATTCCGGCATTGATAAAAGTTACATCAGATCTGTCATTGCAACGTCATCCATATCATCAAAGTCCTGATTTTCGCCAACCATTCCCCAGATGAAAGTATATGCCTGTGTGCCGCATCCGGAGTGGATTGACCAGCTCGGAGAGATGACAGCCTGCTCATTGCGCATCACAATGTGTCTTGTCTCTGTCGGCTCGCCCATATAATGCATTACAAGTGCATCTTCCGGCATATCAAAATACAGATAAACTTCCATACGTCTGTCATGCGTGTGGCATGGCATGGTGTTCCATACACTGCCCGGTTCGAGTTTTGTCATACCCATCTCAAGCTGACAGCTCTCTACCTGTCCCGGAAGGATATATTTGCAGATCGTTCTGTGGTTTGCGGTCTCTAAGGAGCCGAGTTCTACTTTGTTGCAGTCTTTTACGATGACAACACCGTCCTCCGGTGTGCCTTCCGGTTTGATCAGGACAGTCGGGTAGGTCATATGTGCAGGAGCACTGTTTAAGTAAAATTTTGCAGGAGCATCTGCATTTTCGCTTGCAAAGGAAATGTCCTTTGAACCCATGCCGATGTACATGCCTTCTTTGTGGGCAACATTGTATTCCTTTCCGTCGATCGTGATCACGCCGGCACCGCCGATATTGATCACACCGAGCTCACGGCGCTCACAGAAATACTGTGCGCGCAGCTCGTCGCCGGCGGTTAATTTTAAAGTTTCCTTTACCGGAACAGCTGAACCGGTGATGATGCGGTCGATATGGCTGTATACAAGTTTGATGACATCCGGCTGGAACAGATCATCGATTAAAAATTCTTCTCTTAAACGTTCGGTTGTGTAATGTTTGACATCTCTTGGAGATGCTGCAGTACGAAGTTCCATAAAAATCCTTTCCTGCGCCTTTCTGTGCGCATCACAAATATCTTAATATATGAATCCAAAACGCTGAAAATCAGGTTATTAAAGCTGCCTGCATCCTGTTTTATATCTTAGCAGGTTTTTAAGTTAAATCCAAAGTAATTTACAGAGTTGTTGTAGCAGATACCTTTTACGATCTCCTCTAAGGTATCATAATCTGCTGGGAACTCACCGTTTTCTACCCATCCACCGATCAGGTTGCAGAGGATTCTGCGGAAGTAATCGTGGCGTGTGTAGGATAAGAAGCTTCTGGAGTCTGTCAGCATGCCAACAAAACCGGAGAGATTTCCAAGGTTTGCAAGGGAGATCATCTGATCCTGCATACCGGTCTTGTGATCGTTGAACCACCATGCGGAACCCTGCTGGATCTTTGCGACAGCGGTGGAATCCTGGAAGCATCCTAAGATCGTGCCGATTGCCTGGTTGTCGTTCGGGTTTAAGCTGTAAATGATAGTTTTTGGAAGATTTCCGCTCTTATTTAAGAAATTTAAGAAATCTGCCATCTCAGAAGATGGTGCATAGTTGTTGATGCAGTCGTATCCGGTATCCGGTCCAAGGCGGTCGAACATCGGAGTGTTGTTGTCACGTTTGCATCCATAGTGAAGCTGCATAACCCAGTTACGTTTTGTATACTCTGTGCCGACAAACAGCATAAATGCAGTCTTGAATTTTAACTCTTCCTCACGGGTAACACCTTCTCCGGAGAGACGTTTTGCAAAAATAGCTTCAATCTCATCATCGGAAGCCGGTGCGTACATTACATATTCCAAAGCGTGGTCAGATACGCTGCATCCCATGGAAGCGAAGAAATCCATACGGTTTGAAAGTGCCTTCTTTAAGGCTGCAAAGGTATCTACTTTGATGCCGGAAACGTCAGATAACTGTGCAATGTAATCTAAATATGTAACTTTTTCGATATTCATTGCCTTGTCAGGACGCCATGCCGGAAGAACCTGAACGTCAAAAGAATCATCCTCTGCAATCTTTTTGTGCCATTCTAAGGAGTCGACCGGATCGTCGGTGGTGCAGATCAGAGTAACGTTGGACTGTCTGATGATGTTGCGGACAGACATATCTTTCTCTGCAAGTCTCTTATTGCATAACTCCCAGACTTCCTCGGCTGTTTTCTTATTTAAAACGCCGTTGTAACCGAAATATTTCTTTAACTCCAGATGGCTCCAGTGGAAGAGCGGGTTGCCGATCGCTTTGCCGAGAACCTCAGCCCATTTTAAGAATTTTTCCTTGTCGGAAGCATCACCGGTGATGTATTTTTCATCGACACCACAGGAACGCATAAAGCGCCATTTGTAATGGTCGCCGCCTAACCATACCTGGGTAATATTTTCAAACTGACGGTCCTCGTAGATTTCCTGCGGATTGATGTGGCAGTGATAATCTAAGATCGGTGCATCTGCTGCGTAGGAATGGTAAAGTTTCTGAGCAGTCTCGCTCTGAAGTAAGAAGTTTTCATCCATAAATTGTTTCATTGTTTTTTCCTCCATAAAAATTGTTTTAGAATAAAGTAGTTCCACGTTTGATCAGTTTGCCGGAGAAAATAGATTTCTTCGGCATTTCTTCACCGGAAAGAACACCGACTAAGGTCTGTACTAACTGATGAGTCTGTGTTTCTAAGCGGTTGTCCACGGAAGTGAGTTCCGGAATACAGCAGGTTGTCAGCATGGAGTTGTTGTACCCAATAATCGATAAATCGTCGGGCACAGAAATATGATTGCGTTGTGCGTATTTGACTACGCCGACGGCGAGTACGTCATCCGCAGCGATCACTCCATGAAAAGGAGGGGCCTCTTTTGCAACCTGATCCATAAAATCTGCAATTTCATTGAATTGCTGGGAATCTCCGTCGTATTTGTGGATCCTGTTTTCTATATCAGAGATGCCATGTTTTTTTAAGGCGTCTTTGAAACCATTTAATTTTTTGCGGCCACTATATGAAATAGAATTGTAAATATAGACTGGATCGGCGATACCGGAATCTAACATGGACTCGGTAGCCTCAAACATAGTCGTGTAGTCGTCGCATAAAGTGCTGTAAACGTTCGGATAATCAAAGGAAGCGTTTAACAGCATGATCGGTACCTGCGTGGAAACATCTTTAATATACTGGTTTTCATCCTCCGTAGTACCGATGAAATTAGAACCGACAAGAATGATGCCGTCTACTTTTTTGGAAAGGATCAAATTCAGGTAATTTTGCTTGAGCTCCAGATTATATCCGGTACAGCAGAGCAGTGACTCATAACCGTTTGCCTGCAGCTCCTGTTCCAGATAATAAACTGCCTTTGCGAGAAAAAGATCCGAGGAATCTGCACAGAGAATACCAATCGTCTGCAGGGAGTGGAGTCCCATGCCGCGTGCAAAAGCATTTGGTGTGTAGTCATATTTTTCAATGATATCCATGACTTTTTTCTTTGTGGAAGGGCGGACCTTGTCACTGCCGTTTAATACACGGGATACGGTAGCAATCGATACACCCGCTTTTTTTGAAATATCATATATAGTCATATAAAAAATCCTTTTATAACAAATTTGCATCCTGAAACGTTTCGGATTACATTAAATATAGAATGTAAACAAAAATGAAAGCAGTTTCATTGCTGCTGGTCTGATTATACAATATTAAAAAAAATAAAGCAATATCGGATTTTGTGAAAATAGAAAAAGTGTAGAAGAAAATATGGTGATTTTAAAGAAAAATAACAAAAATCACTAAATTGTGCAAAATTACATATTGACGGAACGGCAAAAAGGTGTAAGAATACAAACTGTAAACGCTTACAAAATGACATTGTGCAGTAATGATCCGATAAGCAGGAGGAATTATCATGGAATTATTAAACAGAAAGAAAACAGGAAAAGTGGAAAGACCAGTTAAAGTATTACAGTTTGGAGAGGGAAATTTCCTTCGTGCATTTGTTGACTATATGATCGACATTGCAAATGAGCAGGGCAAATTTAACGGGGACATCGTACTTGTAAAACCGATCGAATTTGGAAGCCTTGACAGATTCCACGATCAGGAGTGCCAGTATACCGTACAGTTAAGAGGAATCGTAGACGGTGAGCCAAAACGCATCAACCGTATTGTAACCAGCGTTGCAGATGCTGTAGACGCTTATGGTGAATATCAGAAATATGCAGATTATGCAAAACTTGACAGCTTACGTTACATTGTTTCGAACACAACAGAAGCAGGTATCGTTTATGATGATACAGACCGATTAGAGATGGAACCGCCCAAAAGCTATCCGGGCAAATTAACCAAATTCTTATATGAAAGATATAAACATTTTAACGGAGCAATGGATAAAGGTCTTGTGATGCTTCCGGTTGAGCTGATCGATGACAATGGTATCCACTTAAAAGAGTGTGTAGAGAAACTTGCAGTACTCTGGAATTTAGAAGATGGATTTAAGACATGGTTAGATGAAGCATGTGTATTTACTTCTACATTAGTTGACCGTATCGTAACCGGTTACCCAAGAGACGAGGCAGAGGAGCTCTGCAAAGAGTTCGGTTATCAGGACAATCTGATCGTAACAGGTGAGCCATTTGCTCTCTGGGTGATCGAGAGCGCAAAAGATATCAGCAAAGAGTTCCCACTTCCGGATGCAGGACTTCCGGTGATCTTTACAGACAACCAGAAACCATACAAACAGAGAAAAGTCCGCATCTTAAACGGTGCACATACTTCCTTCGTACTGGCATCTTATCTCTGTGGCAATGATATCGTGTTAGAGTCTATGCAGGATGAACTGATTTTCAACTTTATGAAAGCAACGATCTTTGATGAGGTCATTCCTACACTGACACTTCCGAAACAGGATCTGATTGATTTTGCAGAGGCAGTGATCACAAGATTTAACAACCCATATGTAAAACATGCACTGTTATCCATTTCCCTGAACTCTGTTTCAAAATGGCGCGCAAGATGTATGCCGAGTTTCTTAGAGTACATTAAGAATGAAGGAAAACTTCCGACACACCTGACATTCTCACTGGCTGCACTGATGGCATTCTACACAGGAACAGAGATCCGTGACAAGGCTCTGATCGGACATCGTGACGGTACTGAATACCAGATCTTAGATGACGCTGCTGTATTAGAGTTCTTTGCAGCAAACAGTTCTAAGGACGCAGCAGAGTATACACATGCTGTTTTATCCAACGAGCATTTCTGGGGCGAAGATCTTACCAAATTAGCCGGAGTAGAAGAGGCTATAACCGGTTATATGGAAGATATCCGTGCACTTGGTATGAGAGCAGCAATGGAAAAAACTTTTAACGCATAAGCAGGAGAACACTTATGAAAGATTTTATAAAAATCAATGAAAATGATAATGTCATTGTTGCCATAAAAGAACTTGCAGAGGGAGAGAAAGTCACAGTCGATGGAAAAGAATACACAGCGGCTGAGACGATCCCTGCCGGACACAAGATGGCGATCTGTGACATCCCACAGGGCGGTGATGTGATCAAATATGGTTTCCGTATCGGAAATGCAAAAGAGAATATCAAAGCCGGGCAATGGGTGCATGTGCACAATATCAAAACAGCACTCGGCGATCTGCTCACTTATACCTACGAGCCGGTAAAAACAGAGGAGAAAAAGACAGAGGAGCGTACCTTTATGGGATTTGCACGTCCGGATGGAAGTGTCGGTGTGCGTAACGAAGTATGGATCGTACCGACCGTCGGCTGTGTAAACAATATTGCGACGGCGATGGCAAAACGTGCCAACGCAAAGGTACATGGCTCTGTGGAGGAAGTGATTGCATTCCCGCATCCATATGGATGTTCCCAGATGGGTGATGATCAGGAACACACCAGAACGATCCTCGCTGATCTCGTAAAACATCCAAATGCCGGAGGCGTGTTAGTACTTGGTCTTGGCTGTGAGAACAGTAATATCGGTGAACTGAAAAAATACATTGGTGATTATGACGAGAACCGTGTGAAGTTTTTAATCTGTCAGGAATGCGAAGACGAGATGGAAGAGGGCGAAAAACTCCTAGAGGAACTGATCAATTATGCGGCAGGATTCTCCCGTGAGCCGATCAGTGCATCCAAACTGATCATCGGCATGAAGTGTGGCGGCAGTGACGGATTTTCCGGAATCACTGCAAACCCGCTGGTTGGTAAATTCTCTGATATCCTGATCGGAAAGGGCGGAACAACGATCCTGACTGAGGTGCCGGAGATGTTTGGCGCAGAGACACTGCTTATGAACCGCTGTGAAAATGAAGAACTATTTGAGCAGACGGTGAACCTGATCAACGATTTTAAACAGTATTTTAAAGATAATCACCAGACAATCTACGAGAATCCGTCACCTGGAAATAAAAAAGGCGGTATCTCAACCTTAGAGGATAAGTCTTTAGGATGTACCCAGAAATCAGGAAGTGCTGCAGTAAAAGGCGTTCTTTCCTACGGTGAACGTGTACATACACCGGGACTGAACCTTCTTAGCGCACCGGGTAATGATCTTGTCGCTGCAACTGCATTAGCAGCCAGCGGAGCACACATTGTTCTGTTTACGACCGGACGCGGGACACCGTTTGCTTCCCCGGTTCCGACCGTTAAGATTTCCAGCAACAGTACACTTGCCGGAAAGAAAAAGAACTGGATCGATTTCAATGCGGGCGTTCTTGTGGAGGATGCAGAGTTAGAGGAGACAGGTCAGAAATTATTTGACTATGTGATCGACGTTGCATCTGGTAAGAAGGTACGCAGTGAGGAAGCCGGATTCCATGATATGGCGATCTTTAAGCAGGGTGTTACCTTGTAAGGAAACGGAAAAAAGTTGTCAATCTGATATGATGGATATCTACAATAGAATGTTTGTGCAGAATTCAATCTGTTATTTCAGAAACATCCGGCAGAAAAAGTAGAAACTGGATTCTTATTGAAAGAATCTTAAACATAACACAAAAAAGGAGACAGAATTATGTCATTTTTAAACAATTTCTCATTAGAGGGTAAAATTGCATTAGTAACAGGCGCGTCTTATGGTATCGGATTTGCTATCGCATCTGCTTATGCAGAGGCAGGCGCAACCATCGTATTCAACGATATCAAACAGGAGCTGGTTGACAAGGGATTAGCAGCTTATGCTGAAAAAGGGATCAAAGCTCATGGTTATGTCTGCGACGTTACCAACGAGGAGCAGGTGAATGAACTTGTGAAAAAAGTAGAGGAGGAAGTTGGTGTAATCGATATCCTTGTAAACAATGCAGGTATCATCAAACGTATTCCAATGTGCGATATGTCAGCAGCAGAGTTCAGACAGGTAATTGATGTTGACTTAAATGCACCGTTCATCGTATCAAAAGCAGTGATCCCGTCCATGATCAAAAAAGGCCACGGAAAGATCATCAACATCTGCTCTATGATGAGTGAGCTTGGCCGTGAGACCGTTTCTGCTTACGCTGCAGCAAAAGGTGGTTTAAAAATGTTAACAAAGAACATTGCATCTGAGTACGGTGAATTCAATATCCAGTGTAACGGTATCGGACCTGGTTATATTGCAACACCTCAGACAGCACCTCTTCGTGAGATCCAGCCAGACGGTTCCAGACATCCGTTTGACCAGTTCATCATCGCAAAGACTCCGGCTGCAAGATGGGGAAATGCAGAAGACTTACAGGGACCGGCTGTGTTCCTTGCATCGGATGCATCTAACTTTGTAAATGGTCATGTGCTGTATGTAGATGGTGGTATTTTAGCTTATATTGGTAAGCAGCCACAGTAAAAACAGATGAGATTTGTTGTGAATTGATGCTGCACCCAGTCAGGAGGTGGCTGAGCCTTGGGACGTGCGCCGGAACCGGCAGGTTTTGTTGGGTTCCGTTGTACGGAAATAAGAGGTTCTAAGTGCCCTTGATCTGGGTTGTGGCAGAGTGACGCGTGCATCCCCGGACGAGCCTTCCATGGCTCGACGGGGATTTTTGCTGCCATCCGTGGCAGCAAAACGCTGTTTTGTGACAAGGGCACTAAGAACCCTCTAATTTCCTCCCAAAGTCATCACAAAATCTGCCGGTTCCGGTGCACTGTCGGCGTGCCTTAGTGCAAACACCCTCCAAGTTGCTGATGGATTTTAGATGATATTGATTGTGGCTTCACTGCTAAAGCAGGAAGCTGTTTTTTGCTGTGTAGGATTCGGGTGTCAAAAGGTGGCTTCAAGTTTTTGATTGGCAAATTGCACAAAGTCGGGTCTGTTTTGTTCTGATGTCCGAAAATAAGAAAATCTAAGTCTGCCTGAGTTAGATTACAACGGAGTGACGTGTACGTCTTAAACGCCCCGTCCATGTGGCGTTAAGACTTTTGCCGCCTCACTACAGGCATCCACAAACCATCCCAACAAGATGCCCCTGAAACTCCCCAAACAAACTTTCCTCCTGCTTCCTCATAAACACCGTCACATCCGCATCTCCAAACACCACCTCAAAATGCACACTCCCCACAAACGCATCGATCACATGCGCCCGCACATACAGAGTGTTCTCTGAAACCCACACTCCGCTGGCAGCATACCTCTGGTCATAGACGGGAAACTGTCCGCAGACAAGTTTTCCAAAACCGAAATGAATGGAACACGGTCTGCCGTGCAGTGTAAACGTAAAACATCCCTCATCATTTGTAAAATCCGCTGTAAAATTTGTAAACTCACTACTGTTTGGTTTGAACATATATCGTTTCCCCGAAACTTGTGAAGTGACCGCTGCCGTCATTGCACTATCACCCAGAGGTGCAATCGCAAGTGAAGAGAGCACAGAAAGAAGCTCTGTATGCGTTTTTTGATCTTCCGGGAGTGGATCTGCCTGTATGAAAGGAAGAATCTCATCATACAGAGCATCATAAATCAGTTGATTTCCACCCGCAAGTCCCTGTGTGTCTGCGGTAGTGACAAAGAGCAGATCATAATCCGGAAGGTAATGGATGAACTGACCACCCATGCCGTAGCAGACAAAACCATTTTTTTCACTGCGCCAGATCTGATAACCATAGCCGCAGGCTTCACTTGGAAGAGGTGCCGTGATGCGTGTGTCAGAGAGATGGGAGGTTGCTGTTTTGATGTAGGAGGCAGAAACGAGCTGTGTTCCATCAATATTTCCATCGTGAGATAGAAGATAACCGAATTTTAACAGGTCGGATGGAAGAGCGACAAGTCCGCTTCCGCCCATGGAGACACCAAAAGGATCTGTCAGCATGTAGGATTCATCGGAAAATTCCAAAACAGACAGTTTTTCTTTGAGATAATCGAGCATTGGCATGCCGGAAAGACGTTCTACAAGCGCACTGAGTGTATGTGCGGAGGACGTATCATAATGAAAGAGCTTTCCTGCAGGATGGGTTGGTGGTACGGTAAAGAAACTTTCTACCCAGTCACTTTTCATATCGACCTTGTAGGTCGTCGCGGCATGACAGGTGCGCATCATGAGCATATCCCGGATCGTCATGGCTGCAATCCACGGATGTACATTCGCTGGAATCTTGTCTGGAAAATATGAGACGATCGGATCATCCAGTGATAATTTTCCTTCCGCTTCCAAAAGACCGATCGCAATGGATGTAAAACTTTTACTGATCGAAAACATGCGATGCAGCGTGTCTTTCTGATATGGTGCATAGTAGCCCTCGGCAATGAGTGTGTCATGCCGCATTAAAAGAAAACTGTGCATTGGAACCTGTTTTTTTTGTAAACGATCCAGAAAGTGAAGAAGGCATCCGGATGGGATGCCAGCACTTTCTGGAGAACCTTTTTTGAAATTCATTGTAATATCCTCCATTTCTTATTAAGACTGAACGCCAAAGCTGCTTGGTGTAACGCCATATTTTTTCTTAAATGCACGTCGGAAAGACGTCTGGTTGTTATAACCAACTTCCAAAGCGATTTCATTGATACCGGATTCGCCTTTTTCAATCAGATGTGCCGCCTCTGTGAGCCGCAGATCTTCCAGATAGACAGAGAAGTTCACATTCATATTTTCTTTAAACATATGAGAAAAATAACTTTCTGATATGTGGAACTCGTCGGAGATCTTGCTTAAGCAGAGCGCCGGATTTTTGTAATTTTCACGGATATAAGTCACAATGCTGTCAATCAGATTATTCTTTTCGGATTTTGATGCAAAGAAATCACACAGTTTAATGCTGATATCTTCACAGAGACGGAAAGTTAACTCGTCCTGTGAAAGCATAGTATCAATTTCCACTATCTGCGGAGTACTTTCTCCCGTATATGTAAAACGTGCTTTCAACAGAGTGTTGCGGATATCGGTAAGTAAAAACCGTAATAACTGGAACGGAAGCGAACGTTCTTCAATGTTCTCCTGGTGGATCAGATTGAAAATTTCAATCACCTGGGATTTATTTCCGCCAGTGATGGAACGAATCAGACGGGTTGAAAATTCAGCCGGATAGTAGTAAACATGGGAGTCTTTTTTCAACATTTCATATGGAAGGAAAATATAGTTTTTACTGGTATACCCTGCAGCATCTTTCGCCTGTTGGTAAGATTCCCATATGTTGGTGAAGGAGCAGGAGAGACCGATTCCTGCAAAAAACCAGATCGAATACTCTTCTAGCAGTTCACTATGAAATTTTAATGCTTTTTCCTGAAGTGTGATCAGTATCTCATCGGCAGTTCCACTAAAAGGGATTAACACAGCATAAATATGTTTCTTTGGGGAACACAGATATAAGTTATTTTCATAAGAAAAATATCTGGCCAAAAGACCGGCGATAATATCTTTCATACTTTCAGAACTTTCAGTGGAAGTATTTTCATTTGGAAAAGTATCTGCAGCAGGATCATTTTCGTAAGTTACACCGTACAATACATAATAATGAAGCGATGGATCTTCTAAATGCAGATAATTCTGGATAAATGAAAGCTCATCCGGGGTTGTGATAACTCCACTCATCAGCTGTCTCAAATAATTGTCATATAAAACAGGACGGATTGCAGCAGCTTCTTCGATTAACTGCGTATTTGCATGCAGTGTTTCCTGGAGCTGGTCATCTAAATGAAGAATCGGGCGCATATTGTTGCGGACTAAAATAAATATCATGATAAGTCCACCGATGATTGCTGCAAAAAGGATCAGCAGAAAAATAAACTGATAATCGGATGGATAAATGGATTCCGGCTGTACCAGATAGAAAGTCCAGTCATTTGTTTTTGATGCGATTCGCATAATATGTGTGTCATTGTGAACACAGGTATTATTGTCATCATAGGATAAGGATAATACGGATTCGGTAAGCGTATTTAAATCTTTTTCAGATGATGTATTCTTATCTTCGGACAGGGAAAACACTGGCTGATCCTGTGCGTCGACTGCAATAATGTAACCGGTATCACCTAAAGAAACACCGCTGAAAATTTTGCGTAAGGTCTGCTCATTGATATGGAAAGCAACGGTAGCAGGAATATCTTTGTAGGTCAGTACGTCCATATTTAACACATAAAGATATGCGTTACCGCTTTCGGGAAGCATAAAATCCGAAAGTGGATAAAGGGCAGAATCTTTTGTCAGATTGCTGTTGAGCAGATCATGCCATTCATTAAAATTCGCCCCGGAAGATAAATAGTTTCTTATATAATAAAGCTGTTCGGAATTGAAAGTGTTTACACTGATAATATAGCCGCTATTTCTCAGATAAACAAAATAGGTACTGAAAGGAAGCTCATTGTAGGAATACATATAAGAGGCAAGGGACTGCTTCATGGTGAGACCTGACAGATAAAAATCATTATCGTCTGTGGACTTCATCGTTGCAAGATGGTATAGTTTGGTATTCATGCTGAGCTGTCTTGTGATAGAATCCATGGTTGTGAAATTATTATCTAAAAGTGAAACGGCACTTTCAAAGGTAGACTGATCCTGATTCCAGAAATCCTCTTCAGAGCGTGTTGTTGAGACACGGTGGAGGTGTACCATCAGAAGTAAAATGATAAGTAAAAAGACACTGTATGTAATAGCAAAGCGAATCATGAGAAACGTAGTGGATTCATTTTTTGCTGTGGCATCCGCTGGTGGATTCAAATTTATTCTCATAGGTATTAAATGTCCTTTTTTCATGTTTTTTAATCGTACGTTTTCTATTTTATCATAATATGAAAAAAATACAACAAAAAATCAAAAACCCAGTAAAATCAATGGTTTGCGTAGTGTTAAAACAAATTTTGTACCCCCTGTCAAATATTGTTTCTTGCTGAAAATCCCATAAGATGGTAATGTATGAGCAAGACATGAAAGCACTTACATCAGAGCAGTGTCGAAACAAATTTTTTCCTAATAAGGAGGTTCTTATGAAAAAGAAGGTAGTATCAGTCCTTATGGCTGCCGCTATGGTAGCTGGTATGGCAGGATGCGGTTCCAGCAACACTGGTAACGCAGGAACAACAAATTCAAATGCTTCTACAAATAATGAAGCAACCACAGAAAGCGGTGATGCTTCCGCAGATGCAGCAGCAACCGATTCTGATGTTGAGAAACCAGAAGAGATCACCATTATGGTAGATGGAACTGTTTTCACACAGGAAAACGGACAGGCAGAGTTCATTGCTAAATTGGAAGATCTTCTTGGAATGAAGATCAATGTGATCCAGCCGGATCATGATGCTTACTATGATGTAGTAGGACAGACAGTTGCAAGTGGTGACTGGCCAGACGTTATGATCTTATCTTCTACCTATTATGCAGGTTATGCAGAGCAGGGAGTTCTGTGGGATATGACAGACGCTTATGCATCTTCTGATTTAAAAACAAGACAGGATGCATACGGCAGCACAGGAGTTATCGATGGTGTAAGACTTGATGGTAAGTTATACGGTATGCCGGCAGCTCGTGGTAACGGATGTGTTACATATGTTAAGAAAGCATGGTTAGACAACTGCGGACTTGATGTTCCGACAAACTATGATGAGTATCTTGCAATGCTCGAAGCATTTACAACCGGTGACCCGGATGGAAATGGTGTAAACGGAGATACCTACGGTGTATCTGCTGCTGGTTTCATCGGAACAGAGGCTCCATATACAAACTACTTACCAGAGTTCTATCAGGATGCAAACCCAAGCTTCTATAAAGCAGAAGACGGAACATGGAAAGATGGATTCACAGAGGATTCTATGAAGAGCGCACTTGAGAGAATGGCAGCTGCTTACAAAGAGGGCGTGATTGATCCTACCACATTAACAAATGGTACATCTGACTGCCGTAACAAATTCTATGATGACAGCTTTGGTGTATTTACTTACTGGGCAGGTACATGGGCAACCAACTTAAAGACAAATCTTGAAGCAAACGGTAAAGACGGTGAGTTAGTAGCATTACCTCCGATCGCTGAAGTAGGTCAGTACCTTGACCGTGTTCCACCAGTATGGTGCATCACATCTGCATGTGAGAACCCGGAAGGCGTATTCAAATACTTCATTGAGCCGATGCAGGATGGCGGAGACGTTCAGTTCTTATGGACATACGGTGTAGAAGGCATTCACTGGTCAACAGCAGCAGAGACATTATTTGCTGGAACAGAGAACGAGAAAACATATGCGGATGGTGAGTTCCATATGTTAGAGAACCGTGAGAAAGAGGGTACACAGTACACCAAAGCCCACATTGATCCAATGCTTGCTTTAGTTGAGCTTGCAAACGATCCTCAGGAAGAATCTGTAGCAGCAGAAGCAAAAGAGTCTGCACAGTTATTCAATGATAATTGCAAAGCTGCGGATCTTGTTCCTACCACAGATGAGATGAGCGAGTACAATGGTGATTTAACAACGTTAAAGAACGAGCTGATCGCAAAAGTTGTTATGGGTGAGATCACTGTTGATGATGCATATGCACAGTTTGAGTCAAATCACGGTGCAGAGTGGTCACAGGCAATCGTTGATTCTTTAAACAAATAATAAAACTTTCCGGTAAACGGAACTAAGAACTATGATCTGTGCCCTGACTGCGGATATCCGCAGCCGGCACAGATCATGGATCACAAATTCATGTTTGATTGAAAAGGAAGAACAGATATGAGAAAAAGTAATGAAAAATCAGCCGTAACGGCTACAACCGGTGGAAAGAAGAACCACCTGGCAGCAAAAATCTATAAATACAGAGGATTCTATCTGATGTTTCTTCCTGTATTAATTTTTGCATTAATATTCTTTTACTTACCAATGCTTGGAATCCGTTTTGCATTTACCGATTATAACGGAATCAAAGAGGCAAGTTTTGTTGGTCTCAAAAATTTTCAGAAAATGTTTTCCATGCCAAATTTCTGGACGGCATTCTGGAATACCTTACAGATTAGTATTATCAAATTGTTTTTGACAACAGCAGCAGCTGTTATTGTTTCTATCTTTTTAAATGAGATTGCAAACATTCATTTTAAAAAGATCGTGCAGACAATTATTTATCTGCCACATTTTATGTCATGGGTAGTTACCGCATCCGTCTTTACTTTGATCCTGGCACCGACAGCAGAAGGTCTTGTAAATACATTCCTGATCAACGCTGGTGTACTTGATTCTGGGATTTATTTCCTGGGGGATTCAAAATGGTGGAGACTTGCGTACTATATCATTAATATTTGGAAAGAAACCGGTTGGCAGACCGTTATCTTTATGGCAACGCTTGCCGGAATAAATACAGAGCTTTATGAAGCTGCAGCAATGGATGGTGCAGGACGCTGGGGCAAGATGAGATATATTACTTTCCCGGCTTTACAGAATACGATCCTTACTGTTTTGATCTTAAACCTTGCAAAGGTTATGAACCTGTTCGAGTCCGCATTCGTAATGCAGAACGATGCTGTTTTAGGTACTGCAAACGTACTTGAAACCTATATTTACTATCAGACCTTCAACAGTGGTGCGATTCCAAATTACGGTTATACGACAGCCGTTGGTCTGTTCAAATCTCTGGTTGGTTGTGTACTGGTACTGTTCTGCAATCACTTAAGCAAGAAAGTACGTGATGGACGCGGAATCGTCTAGGAAGGAGCAGCAGATATGAAAAGCAAGAAAAAAATAGAAGTTTTCCCGATCGTAAACGGGTTAATATTTATCATCTTAAGTTTACTGATTATCATCCCGATGTGGAAAGTATTAGTTGACTCATTCGATTTAAAAACCGCATATGGTATGAAATTATGGCCGGAGGAATTTGGTCTTGCAGGATACATTTCCGTATTCAAAAACCCTACGCTGTCCCATCCGTTAATGATTTCTGTAATCACAACGATTGCAGGTACGATCATCGCCTTGATTTTATCTACATTTGGTGCATATGTACTGATCCAGTGGGATATGCCGGGACGTAACTTATTTGCAAACTTGTTACTTTTTACCATGATTTTCCAGGGTGGTATGATCCCTACCTACCTCGTATTAAAATCATTACATTTAACCAATACCATCTGGGTCGTTATCTTATTCCCGGCACTGAACGTGTATAACCTGGTATTGATGAGGAACTTCTTCGAAGGTATTCCTGCCAGCCTGTTTGAGTCGGCAACACTTGACGGATGTACGCCGATGCAGACATTTATCCGTATCGTACTTCCAATGTCAAAAGCAGCATTGGCATCTATCGGTCTTATGTTTGCCGTTACATACTGGAACGACTATACACATTACAAACTTTACATTACAGATTCAAACCTTTACAACTTCCAGATGAAGTTAAGAAGTATCATTATGGGTAGTGATCTTCCACAGGCAAACGGTGGTGCAACAGAGAACACCGTAAAGAATGCGGCGATCATTGTTATCATCATTCCTTTCATGATCGTATATCCGTTCTTACAGAAATACTTCGTAAAAGGTGTAAATATCGGAGCTGTAAAAGAATAAGGAGGAAATGTTTGTATGACGACCATTTTCTGGGCAGGAGATTCTACCGTACAATACAATGACATTCTTACATTTCCGCAGACCGGCATAGGACAGGTGATGAACCTGTTCCTAAAGCCGGAGGTGCGGGTGGAGAACCATGCCAAAAACGGCAGAAGCACAAAGAGCTTTATCGATGAGTCGAGACTGACACCGATTTATGACAAAATTACCGCAGGAGATTTTCTATTTATCCAGTTTGGACATAACGATGAGAAAAAAAATGATCCGGAGCGGTATACAGATCCACATTCCGATTACATGGTGAATCTGGAAAAATTTGTAAATGCAGCAAGAAACAAAGGAGCATGGCCGGTTTTTATTACGCCATTAGAGCGCAGATGTTTTATTGATGAGGAACATTTAGATATCGGGGAACATACCGATTATGTGGCGGCAATGAAACAGACAGCTGAAAATTTAAATGTTCCGCTGATCGATCTTTACAGTATGAGCCGCGCAGAAATGCGAAAGGCTGGAGCTGAAAAAACCAAAGAATGGTATATGCATCTGCCGGCAGGTGTCTATCCGTCCCATATGGACGGGCTGACCGACAATACGCATCTGAAATATATGGGTGCAGTTGTCTACGCGGGATGTATAGCGAGAGGTTTAAAAGAACTTGGCGGTATCTATAGTGATTTATTAGTGGCTTGGGAGTGATCCCTTGCCATTTTTGTATCAGGAAATAAAACCAGTGTTTAGGAGGATTTGAGGGTTATGTCATTGTTATGGAAATCAGATCAGGAAGATGGGACTTATAAAAACCCGATACTTTTTGCAGATTATTCCGATCCGGATGTGATACGCGTAGGGGATACCTATTATATGACGGCATCCAGCTTTAACTATGTGCCGGGACTGCCGATCTTAACATCCAAAGATCTGGTAAACTGGGAACTGAAAAATTATGCGATCGAAAAGATCGATGAGCCGGGCTATGATCTGCCGCAGCATGCAAAGGGCGTATGGGCACCTGCGATCCGTTACCATGAGGGATATTTTTATATTTACTACGGAATGCCGGATGAGGGAAAAACCGGTACTTGTGTTAGCCGGAAAAGGTCTGATCGATTCCTGCCCGTTCTGGGATGAGGATGGAAATGCATATATCATCCATGGTTATGCGAAGAGCCGTATTGGATTTAAGAGTCATCTTGGCATATTCCCGATGTCATGGGATGGAACAAAGGCAACAGGGGAGGATCATATTCTCTACTGTGGACTTAAGACACAGCCGACGATTGAGGGACCTAAAGTATATAAACAAAATGGATATTATTATATTTTTGCCCCGGCAGGCGGTGTAAAAACCGGCTGGCAGGTGATTCTGCGCTCCAAAAACATTTACGGACCGTATGAGGAGAAAAATGTGCTTCATCAGGGGAACAGTATCATAAATGGACCACATCAGGGGGCTCTGGTGGATACAGTAAATGGAGATGAATGGTTCATTCATTTTCAGGACAGAGGACTTTACGGACGAATCGTCCATATGCAGCCGGTTACATGGGAAAATGACTGGCCGGTTATGGGGATCAACGCAGTGGATGGCTGTGGGGAGCCATGTATCATCCATAAAAAACCAAATACCGGAATCACGGAGAAACCTTGTTATCTTGCGGCGGGAGATGATTTTTCATCGGAAAAAATCGGCTTGCAGTGGCAGTGGCTTGGCAATCCGAAGGATGATTTCTATTCTTTGAAAGAGAGAAAGGGATTTTTGAGATTATACTGTAAAAATCCATCCGGAAAAGTGGAGCCGATCCTCTGGGAGTGTTCGAATGTGCTGACGGAAAAACTGGTCTGCCCATATTTTGAGGCATCTGCCTGTGTTGACATTTCTGCCCTGTCTGAACAGGAGCAGGCAGGAATGGTCATGATGGGCGGTCACTATGCATACCTCGCAGTCCGCGTAATCAGAGGTCAGAAACGTCTGATCCTTGGAAAATCCTATGACAGTGAGGATGGAATGCGCGAGAAGGCAGAGCAGCTTTTGGTACTGCCGGAGGGACAGGAACAAGTTTATCTGATCTTTGCGATGCGCGAGGGAGATAACGGCAGTGTATTTCATTGTTATTATTCATTGACTGATGATACAGATAGTGCATCCTGGACGGAAGTGAGAGCAGAGTTTACACCGTCTGATCATACCTGGGTAGGTGCGAAGATAGGGCTGTTTGCGAATGTCATCGGGGAAAAGGAACTGGGAGGCTATGGAGATTTCGAGTATCTGCATGTAGAGGCACTGGAAGATTAGATTATGGGACTTCAAAAAGAATTAGAAGCAAAAAATTTAGATGGTGTGATCCGTGAACTGACAGAAAATCCATCCTGCATTGATGATGTGACGGAAAAAGGTGTACCGCTTGCTTTGTATGCAGCGGAACTTGGAGATTTTTCTATTGTAAAGTATATTGTCGAATATTCCAGGGCAAGTATGAATACGGTGGATGAAAATCATAGAAATATTCTGCATTATGCAGCGGCGTCCGGTAATCTGGAAATGAACCGTTACCTTGTGGAAAAAGTTGGAATGGATATTACGGCAGGAGATGGTAAATGTGTGACGCCGTATCAGATTGCATATGAAAGAAAAGATGAGAAACTTCTTTCTTACTATAAAGAACGAACAGGTGCATCTTATGAGGGGATGTATCATAATCCGATACGCTGTGGAATGTTCCCGGACCCGTCTATTGTGCGTGTCGGGGAAGATTATTATATGGTGAATTCATCATTCATATTTTTCCCCTGTATCCCGGTTTCGCACTCGAGGGATCTGATACACTGGGAAATCATCGGTCATGCGATCACAGATCCACAGTGGGCGGCACTGGATGAACTGGAAGGCGGCAGAGGCTACTGGGCACCGGATATTTCTTATGATAATGGAAAATTTTATGTCACGGCAACCTACCGCCTGAATGACACAGGCACTGTGTACCGTAAACAGATCGTGGTAAGCTCAGATAGACCGGAGGGACCGTACAGTAAACCGGCGGTCATTGATGAGGATGGAATTGATCCGTCTATCTTTCACGAGAATGGCAGACACTATATGCTGCTAAACCGTGGGGCGAGGATTTTAGAACTGAATGATGACTGCACAAAGCAGATCTCTGAGGCAAAATTGTTATATTACGGAGATCAGAAACGTGCGCCGGAAGGACCACATCTGTTAAAAAAAGACGGTTATTATTATCTGTTCTTGGCAGAAGGAGGAACCGGAATGGGACACAGGATTTCTGTTGCGAGAAGTAAGACACTTATGGGAAATTATGAACCGTGTCCATACAACCCGATCATGCGGCAGATGGATGAGGGGGCAGCAATCCAGAGATGTGGTCATGGAAAGCCGGTCTGCACACAGAACGGGGAGTGGTATATGGTATATCTCTGCGGCAGGATGATCGGAGATGGTTACAGCATGCTCGGAAGAGAGACGGCGCTTGATCCGATCAGCTGGACGGCGGATGGCTGGCCGGTCGTAAACGGTTTAAAGGGACCTTCGGTTCTGCAGAAAAAACCGGATCTTCCGGTGTGGATGCCGGAAGAAGAGCCGGATATTGGCTGGAACCCAAAATGGATGACACCACGTGCACCGGAGCCGGAAGGAATCCGTTTTCTCTCATCAGGAATCCGTATCAAAGGGAGCCGTTTTCCACTCAGAGATGTGGCTGCTAAAAATATTTTATTGCAGAGACAGACTTCGTTTTGTTTTACTGCGGAAACGGAACTTGTGATACCGGGACTTACAGGTGGTCAGGAAGCAGGTTTAGTCTGTTATTATGACGAAAATACATGGGTGTGTCTTGCAGTCTGCAGGGAAAATTCTTATTATATCCAGGTAAAAGAACATATTGGGGATAAAGATGTTCTGCATGAGAGACAGATGCTTCCATGTGATTGTTCAGGGAAAAAGATCAGCCTGAAAGTGGAAACAGAGTATTTAAAGCGGCGTTTTACTTACCGGCTGCAGGGGGAAGAAAAACATATAGCAGCAGAGATTGCGAATGTTTATTATCTATGCGATGAAGGAATTCATATGGGTAAGCGCTTTACCGGGGCAATGACAGGTATTTATGCGGTTGCCGGAGAACACAAATTGTATGCAGATTTTTTTAATTTTATTTATCAGGATATCGAAGCATAAAAAAGTCAGTATCAGAAAAACGAGGGAGACAAATGGAAACAAAAAGACAGGAAGATATCAGAAAACTTATGCAGATGCCGGAAGAGGCGATTGCTTCTCTGAATGAATCAGAGGCAGACCGGCTCGGAAGACTAGCAGTCATGTTTTATAAAGAAACAGGAGATGGAGTATATAAGGAGAAAGCAGAACAGATCCGTGCAGCGCAGGGCGAATTGCCGGAGGATATCTGTGCCATGCCTTTTTTTATGGAATATGAAACGGTATGTGGGAAAAAAGAGCGGTACAATAAGATCGTTGACCGGATGGAAGATGAGGCGTCAGCCGGATTTGCCGATGCAAAAGCAAGAAATGCATATTTAGCAGCCCTGGTGGATGTGATTGATGGAATCAGTTTTGAGATTTATGAAAAATACCGCACTTTGACCGCAGTTTATAAACGCGTATTAAAGGATGCGTTAGCTGAGGGAGAAGAAACAACGGAACTTGCCTATGCCATATTAAAGGGCTGCAATATTGGAATTTTGCTGAAAGAAAAATATGCAGAAACAGGTGCTTTAATGGCAGGGCATCTGAAAAATACGGGCATGACAGATCAGACGGAATATCTGTCAGACATTACAGCAAGAACAATAGAACAATATGATCTGCTTGCGATGGAACAGTCGGAATAGGGAGGAAAAGAGTCATGGAAGTAAAACTGATTATGAAATCTGCCCGCAATGCGGTCATTGAAATTGCAGATGGTGGAATTTACAATACAAAAGAAACATATCATGTTCTGCTGAACGGTGAAGAGGTATTTTCAACGGATACGGTTATAAATTCATTGTTTGATTTAAAACCGCAG
>OGDF01000778.1_pt1 | contig 49423 bp, 37 predicted proteins | sample 1570141 | NCBI WGS metagenome assembly OGDF01 (sample SAMEA4370581, study PRJEB24528) | human gut metagenome
GTGAAATTTTGCCGAAAAGATGCGTTGTTAGGCTTAGTGTCAACACGACCTAGTTAACAATGCTTTTAAAATCCAAGCGAACGGGGGTGCAAAATGCCCAAAAGATAGTTAAGCAATTTGCTGTAGTTTACAATTCTATAAAAAGTTTCCAAAAAATGAAGTTTTTATGTTGCAATTTATTTGGTGGTGTGGTATAATATTTGTATAAGTTTAACAATCTGTATACAGAGGAACAACTCTGTACGGATTCAGACTGCCCTTAAAATTGACATTTGTAGAAAAAATCGACCTTTTTTGAAATTAATAATACGACAGGTATATTTGTTGGTGAATATTAATAAAAAACGGTCGGTTATTTATGTCAAAAAAGCGATTGAAAATTAACTTTTAAAATGTTATAATTGTTATTATTAAGGCAGTATGAAAATGTTCATGCAAAGAATTTATTACGGAGGTGGTTACATGAAGAGTTTTTCTTACATTGCTCAGGACGGCAAAGGCAAACAGGTCAAGGGCTTAATCAATGCCGAAAACGAACAGGAATTCCTCAAAAAGGTAAAAGACAAGGGTCTGTTCGTTAAGGACTATAAGGAAAGCGATTCAGACAACGCAAAATCTATCTACAAGTTTAACACCAAGGAGCTCTCGTTCTGCTGCCGACAGCTCAGCGCTATGCTTACCTCAGGTCTTACTCTTGTAAAGTCGATCGATATCCTCACCAAACAGCAGGAAAACGAAAAGGCAAGAGCTATCTGGCAGGATATCTACGAGAACGTTCAGAAGGGTGAATCATTCTCACAGACCCTCGAAATGCATTCGGGTTCGTTCCCCGAATTCCTCATCTCAATGGTAGGCGCGGGTGAATCGAGCGGTTCGCTTGATGTGATCATGACCCGTATGTCCGAACATTACGACAAGGAAAACAAGCTGAACAACACGATCAAGAGCGCGATGACCTACCCTATAATCCTTGCAGTGCTCCTCATCGTAGTTATGCTTTTCCTCTTTATCTTCATCATGCCTACATTCATCGAAATGTACGAAAACCCCGACGATATGCCGGCTATTACCAAGGTTCTTTCCGGATTCAGTGACTTCCTCAGGTATAAGTGGTATCTCGTTGTTGCGATCGCAGCAGGTCTTTTCTTCGGTATCAGATATATGCTCAAGGTTCCGAGCATAAGACTGAAATTCGACAGACTCAAGATAAAAGGCCCCGGATTCGGTCCGCTCGTCTGCAAGATCTACACAGGTCGTTTTGCGCGTACACTTTCATCACTTTACTCAAGCGGTATCCCGATGGTTGAATGCCTTGAGAGAGCTTCCTCTATCCTCGGCAACAGATATGTCGATGAAAAGTTCGAGGAGGTAATCGACGAGGTCAAACAGGGTGAACCTCTTTCGTCAGCTATCACAAGAACCGAGATATTTGAGCCTATGTTCTGCTCGGTTATATTCGTAGGTGAGGAGTCCGGTGCGCTTGACTCTATCCTCGAAAAGACATCTGATTACTATGAAGAAGAATCCGATGCAGCCGTACAGCGACTTGTCGGAATGGTTGAGCCTCTCATGCTCATCTTTATGGGTATCATTATCGGCCTGTTCGTAATGGGTGTATATCCGGCACTTTACGGTTCTATGGATACTATCGAACAAGGATAACAGTAAGAAAGGTGGAAAGAAAAAATGCTTTCATTTGATATCACAGATAGAAATATACGAGTTGTTAAGGGTGTTGAGAGCAACGGAAAGATCAAGATCAGTTCCGCAGCTACTCTTAATATTGAAGAGGGTCTCATTGTAAACGGTCACGTTAAGGACGTTCCCAATGTTGCAACACTTATCAACGGCATTCTCAAAAAGAACAAAATGCCCGATAAGGAAGCGATAATCTCCATTTCCTCAAACCTCACGATATTCAAGGAAATGACGGTTGCCAAGGCAAAGGGTCAGGATCTTCAGAAAACAGTTAAGCTCCAGATGCAGGCTGAGCTTAATCTCGACGATACATACAGCGTTTCATACATCGTAGTTGGTGATGTTGCCGCACCGGCAGAGGGCGGAGAGCCTGCTTACAAGATACTTGCTACTGCCTGCCCTTATGAGATCGTTAACAGCTACAGAGAAGTGTTCAAGCTCCTCGGTATCTCGCTCAAGTCAGTTATGGTCGGCTGTAACTGTATTACAAAGGTTCTTCTGGCTGACACCAAGATCAAGTCAAAGATGCCGCTCCTTGCAGTTCAGATCGACAACAACTTCATTTCGCTCAACCTCTATGAGCAGGGTCAGCTTTCGTTCTCACGTTTTGCTTCGATCGATCCGGCTGACTACGGCAATTCTCCCGACTATGTTTTCGAGGCAGTAAACGAGAATATCTTCCGTATGCTCCAGTTCCACAGAACAAGAAATACGGGCGAGTCTATCGAAAACGTAATTTTCTATGGCGACACACACGAGTATGTAAGACTTACTGATGAGCTTGAAAAGCTCGACCTCAAAACAAGCCTTATCAACGTTCCTCCGCAGATACACGGCCATGAAAATCTTGAATTCTCTCTCTACGCAAACGCTATCGGAGCTATGTTCAAGAGAAACAAGGACACCGAGAAGATCAACCTCCTCGAAACCGACCTCGGTACTGCCGTTAAGAACAAGATCAAGGACGATAATTCAGGAAATCTCCTCATTCTGGCAGGTCTCCTTGTACCGCTCATAATTGTCGGCGGAATCTGGGGTGTTCAGGCTCTAAGAAACAAGGGCATTGAGTCCGACATCAAGGAGTGCGATGACTTCATCAACAGTAAGGATACTATTGATAAGCTCAACCACGTTGATAATCTCGAATCCCTCAGAAATCAGGTTTCCGCATACCACGACAGGATCCAGAGCGCTAAGGAAGCATTCCTCTCACAGCCTGAGTTCACCGGTTTGGTATACGATAAGATCGAGGAGATCTTTGCAGCGTCCTGCGAGAAGTATTCGATCAAAGAGCATGAGATAGTTTCTCCTGCATATACGAACGGAGTAATAACCTTCTCAGTTAGCTGTGACGCTACAGACGCAATGGCTCAGGAGCTTCCTGCTACATTTATGACCGATCTTATTGAAGAAAGCGACGGGCTCTTCCTCGCGGCTGAGTACACAGGCTACACTGCAAGTGAGCCCGGTGTAGATGATCCGACAAGCAATGGAACAGTCGTTTTCAACACAACTGTTCAGATGAAGGGCTGTGAGAGTCCGTATCATCCGGATGAAACAACAGATGAAGAAACATCTGCGGATGCTGAATAAGGAGGGGAATGAACAATGAAACTTAATTACAGAGATAAGGTTATACTTGCGGTAGTTCTTGCACTTATCGTGCTGATAGGCGGTTTCTTCGGACTTATCAGACCTAAGAGCAACGAGATCAAGGAAAACAAGGCAACTCTTGCAGCAAGACAGGCTGAAAAGGCAGACAAAGAGCGAAAGATCGCAAAAATCAAGCCCCTCACAGAAGAAATCGAAAAGCTCTACAATGAGACAGGCGAGATTTCCAAGATCTTCGTTCCTATGGAAGAAGTAAACACAACTGTTAAGCTCGATGAGTATATGCAGACTCTTGCAAACGAAAACAATGTAAGAATAAGCACACTGAACCTTGGCGAAACTGAGGTCTCACAGCTTGAATTCTACTACTACACGCCCAATGATGTCGGCGGCGATCTGAGAAGCGAGGCTGACTTCAGCGGCGAGCTTACACTCGATTATGCTTCTAAGGTAGCGGAATCCGCAGCGCTTTCAGCAAGAACACCTGAAAACGTTCTCTGCACACAGTATGGCGTAAGCGTTAAGGGCACAAAGGAGGACATCTGGAACTATATGCAGGCTGTTGCGGATATCGACGAGGCAGTTATGATAAACTCCGTTTCTATCGCGGACTACACATTCGGTGCTGCCGGCGAGACAGCTACAACAACTGATGAAGAAGGAAATCAGGTAAGCGTAACTGTTGGCGGCGGCGAAAACGGAGAATCCGATGTACAGTTCGTTATTTCAATCTACTCAGTATACACAATGACAAAACCAAACACAGATATGCCGAAATAATCACCAAGATACGCTAAAAGTTATTGATGTAAATATAACTGGAAAGGCGGTTAGAAAGATGATAAAAGAGAATACAGAAAAAAGAAAGACCGTGCGTGGTTCAGTTCTCTTCACCACCGTTTCGGTCATGGCATTGCTGATAATATTTTTGTCAGGCGCGCTGGCATTAGCCTCATCGGCGAATAATCGTGCGCATAAGTCGTATTCATCATCGCAGGCAAGCTATAATGCCCGGGCTGCTATTGACAGCTTCATGCAGGCAATGCAGTCAGACGCGGGCGTAGCTGCTGCGGTTCACGATATGGACGCCAACGGATTGCAGCCCGCACTCGGTATCGCTGACGGTAACGTTAGCGATCCGGACGTATGGGACAAAGATAACAATCCCTCAAGCAGATGGGGAACTATCGGCTATTATGATGATGGCGGTACATTCCATGCCGGACAGATCGACATTCATAAGACGACCAATCAGGATCAGTATGAATGGGACGCTTCGGCAGATGAAGGCAGAGGCAAGTGGGTAAACCTCACTGAGTACAAAATTACTGCCACTGCAAGATACGGCAGAGAAGAAGAGACAGTAAACGCTTACATGAGAACACTTCTTAATATCACCCCCAGCACCGGCGGCGGAGTTAAGGGTATTCAGGCTGTAGGCGGTTCGGGATTCTCCAACAACGGTACTATCACAGGCGGTTTCGGTCTTAACCTCGCAGGCGAAAGCAGCGATTTTTACCAGTATACCGATGATTTAACGATAGATACCGAATTGGCATTCCTGAACGCTTCGATCAGGACATTATCAACAGCAAAATATCAGGCTAAGGTAATGGAAGACGGAACACCTTCAAAAATGGTCGTTACCGGAGACTTTGAGTATGGTCACGGCAGTTCCTTTATCTATGCCAACTACGATATGACACCTTTAAAGAGCGATTTTACTCAGCAGGATGTTCCCTATATATTCATTGAAGGCAAATTCACATCAGGCTCGTCTGTAGGCGATCTTGTTGTAAGCAACGGCGCACCGTTCAACTTCTTTGCAGGTTCAATGAATATGTATCAGGGTAATCTCGGCTCTACAGACTTGTACTTAATGGATTCGGGTGCAGATAATTACATCGGCCCTTATCAGGGTTCTCCGACATTGTACAGGTGGGCAAGAAGTATGACCGCTACCGATACGAGATTCAATTCGGACGGCGGTAATATCTACTGTAACGGCAATCTTACATTGAACGGCGCATACATTAATGGCGATGTAAGAGTTGCAGGCGATTGCAATATCACAGGCAACACAAAGATCTACGGCGACCTCGTTGTAGGCGGAAACCTTACAACAAACGGAAACATTGTTAAAATTGTAAGCGGTAAGGTCTACGCAGGCTCGACAGCAGACGCAGATGCAGAAACGCTCAAGGACGGCTATGAGGTTCACGAGAATCCCAAGCACGTCGGTGAACTCCGACCGGGTTACACTTCTGTAACATATCCCAATGTAGAAATTCCCGTTGTAGAGGAAGTTACACAGGGAAGCGGAGACTATGGCTGGCATCAGGTTGCTTTTGGTGACGGTTCATTTACTCAGGAATTTGAGGGTAGAACTGTTAATTGCAGAGTATTTTCGTGGTCAGAAGCAAGTAGTCCGACAACTGTTTACTGGCTCCCCGACTATAGTGCGGTTTATTTGGAAAAACCGTATTATCGCGTAGATAAGAATGGCTATCAAACAACTGACATTGTAAGCGGTGCGGAATCCACATATTATACAAGGGAATCTGACAGCGCAGACGTAGAAGTAACCGAAGCTGTTGGCGACTTCTTTTCACAGTGGGACGACCCGACAATTGAAGCTACAGAACAGTTCTATTACTATTATTTAGATCCTGCAACAGGCACACTTACAAAGGTTGAAGCAAGTGAAGCTTACGAAACAGGCAAGATCAATCCCATTACAAGTTATGTCAATGCAGACCAGATCTATCCGGCAAATATGACCAAGGAAAAGATCTACGGCGCTCCCGGAGCACCCGGTACAGCAGACGAGGGCAGATTTGTAGCTGCTGATGATTCGACCAAGCTTATCCCGAACTTGTATGAACAGAGAAAAGCTTTGGGACTTGATGAAGCAACAGGTCAGGTTACCAGTACGCTGGTCGATGTAAAGGTCGAGCTTGATAACTCCGGCTTGTGGGATTACACTAACAAGTGTCCTAAGGCGGAAAAGGTAAAGAATCTGTCAGATTACTCAATTTACTCAGGTAATGTTCTTGAGATCACTGAAAGCTGTACGCTTCAGGGTAATGCTGATAACAAGATAATCAACATAAGACCCGGAGCAGATGATATCTATATTCTGCTAGATAATGTATCTTTCTCTAATGAAGCTCAGATCGTTGTTTACAACACCGAAACTACTGATAAAACAGGAAAGATCTTTACGCCGAATGTTAATTTCATCATCAACGGCAAACTTGAATCTTACAATAAGCTTTCTATCATGAACAGTGCACTCCTTGGCGGCGGCACTCCTACTGTAAAGTATACAGACCGTTACGGTATATACTTCTACGGACTTAACGAAAATCCGACTTACGGTTGGAGATCATCGTCTATCAAGCTTACTAACGACTCTACTATAGTTGGCGTTCTCAGAACACCTTACACCAAGTTTGAGGCTCATGTAAGAGGCAGATATAACATTAAGTACATTGGTGAGGACGGCAAGGAAGTAAGCATGAAGCCGGTTATCATCGGTTCTGCTATTGTTGATTCGGCTGATACAACCAACGAATTCGGAATAGCCTACACGATCGGAAACAAGCCAACTGGCGGAAATGGAGTCGGTTCAGCCTTCTTCTCAGCAACAAGAGATAAGTATCAAGTGCTCTATTACTCAGCGTCATAAGGAGGGAGAGTTATGGAAAACAAGAAGAAAAAACTCAAGGGTATGTCCCTTGTAGAGATCATAATCTCTCTCGCCGTTATGGCGATCATGGGCATTCTGCTCATAACACTCGGAACTACTATCGACAGCACAACGAGAGCTACCAACAAGCTTAAAAGCAAAATAGTACAGCAGTCGCCTTATGCGGCTGCTCGTGCGACAAGTGCTTATGTGTATGATGATGACGGAAAAGTCATTCTGGATAGTGATGGTAAAGCCGTAATGACTAACCTTGCTCCGGAAGACCTGACTATTTCAGTTTCAATCAACAAGAGCGGTCAGTATCTGGACGAAAGTGACAACATTGTTTCTTACAGTCACCCGAGTGCTGTCATGAATGTTCATTCATACAACACAAGAAGCATTGTATCTATCGGAAAAAATCCGAGCAAAGCTGTTGAAAACCTCGACCTGAAGTTTATTGACCCAACTGTTGAAGAACCAACGACGACGGCTCCAACAACCTGACAGCGGAGGCATGAAGAATGGATAATTTGAGAAGAAAAGCTCACAAAGGCTTTACGCTGATCGAGCTTATCATAGTAATGGCGATTTTCAGCATACTGCTGATGGCTGTTATTTCAATAGCTCAGCCTGTTTCAAAGATCTTCAGACACGCTGATTCATCTGAAAAAGCCTATTCGTATTCCAACAACATTCAGATCTACTTGCAGAATCAGCTTGAGTATGCTGACAACGTGGTGATATACACCGAGGGTAATCTTCCTGGTGAGACAAATGAATTAGCGAGAAGGTTCGTTGACACTTACTATAAAGATGTAGTAACGAAGTCCAAGACAAGCCTGAGCGCTGATAAAGATGCAGCGGTTTACATGAACGGCAAGGCTTATGTTCTGCGTCTTGCAAATCATGACGCAGTTGATGCGTACGGAAATCCTCTTGAAGTTGATTCGGAAGGCAACATGATACGCAAGGGTCAGATATATCTTTACACCTACGATTTCAACACACGGTCAACCAATAATGCGACTCCTCCGACTGATGTGAAGCAGTATGGTGTGCCGCTGACCGAAAACGTTCCCGTGCCGCAGCTCAACGATGTTTATTTTGATGCAGGCGACGCGAAGTACGATTTCAGCTATGTTCTTGGCACTCAGACAGAGGCAGGAGCAGAAGTTCCGAGGATCACCCGAATGAACCTTGTAATTTCAATTACAGCCTCTCTCAGGGACACGGCTGGTTCGATAAAGTACAAGGATCACCCGTCGGTTTCCGCGGCTTCGATACCGCTTACTAATATCAGTTCGCGCGCATCGAGCATTGCGACCAGCCGAGTTATCATGTCCAGAAGATATGCCAGAACATGGGATCTGACAGATAACGAATGGAAGATAAGACTCCAGCCGGGCGGAACAGACGCGCTTGATTCGACCAATGTTTACAACACAGTTGATCCGGATCAGGATATCTACTTTGTATACGCATATATTGATGAGCTTACTGAATAACAAACGATAATAAAAAACAGGCAGCAGTTTTTTATGCTGCTGCCTGTTAATTATTTTTGACCATTACCGAGTCTGAGCTGCGTGGGAAAGAATGTTTAAGTACCATTGAGCGATATCGTTTCCCCAGAGCGCCGATACCGCTATTCCGATGGAAAGGAACGGCCCGAACGCAAACTTGGATTCACTTGTAACACTTTTGATTATCACACCGCCTATTGCGGCTGAGATAATACCTATCAATGCTGAAACGATAACAGCCCGTGTTCCGAGAACGGCTCCTGCCGAAACCATCAGCAGGGTGTCGCCAAGCTCGATCGCACGGAAATCTTCACCCAATCGCTTTCTGATGATCGGTCGGCTCACTTCGCCGATTATGAAAAACGGAACGCTTATTGCAAAAGCTCCGATTATACGGCTTTTCAGTGAGACATCGTCCGTGAATATTGCAAGCGGTACGGCGAGCAGGAGAATTATGCCGAGGATTATCTGGTCGATCTCCATTGTGTCCCAGTCCATGAACGCAACGACCACGAGGAGCGACATGAGAACGCAGGTTATTATGGCTTTAGCATTAATGTCAAGTACAAAAAATGTCAGAACGTAGAGAAGTCCGTTGAGTGTCTCGACTATCGGGTAGCGTGGGGATATTTTCTCGCCGCAGTTGTGACATTTTCCCTTGAGTGCGATCCAGCTAAATACGGGAATAAGATCTCTTGCGCGTATTTTAGCTCCGCAGGTCATACAATGGGAGGAACGCTTGATTAGGCTTTCATGCCGAGGAAGTCTTATGATAACAACATTCAGAAAACTTCCTATCGCTATGCCGAAAAGAAAGACGATGGCGTAAACCATGGTGCAGAAAACAGGATCCGCGAATTCATCGTGGAGCATATTTTCAAATTCAAACATGAGTTTTACCCTCCTTATTAATAAAATAGTAACATAATATATTATAACATATATTATAGAAAATTCAAGTATAAATTAAGAATATATTTGCCGCTTTTTCCGCGGCGTATGTTCAGAAATAAGCGGAGGTATGTTATGAGAAATGAGAGAATTGGTGACTATTTGGTCAGCCAGGGGCTTATCAATGAAGAACAGCTCCAGAAGGTGCTTGCGACTCAGAAAGAGTCAAACGGCGCCAAGAAGTTCGGCGATGTTGTAGTCGAGCTGGGCTTCATGTCAGAAGTCAACTTTGCCAAGGCACTCGCGGGAAAGCTGCGTGTACAGTACGTTGACCTCGATGCTATTGACATCAACACAGAAGCTGTACAGAAGGTTCCGGAGGCACTTGCAAGAAAGCATACCGTAATCGCTATCAATATACAAGGTAAGAGACTTACCGTTGCTACCAATGACCCTGTAAACTTTATCGTTCTTGAAGATATCAAGGTCTCGACAGGTATGGATACCGTTCCGGTGCTTGCTACGACCTCTGCGATCAACAAGGCTATCGGCAAGTGCTACTCTATGCAGAATGTTGACAGCGTTATCGACAGCGTTGCGGCAATGGGCGGCGACCTCGGTGAAATGAGTCAGGAAGAAGCCGACTCAAAAGACCGTGTTGAGAGCGCACCTATCGTTAAGCTTGCGACTACAATTATTGAGAACTCCTACAGAGCGGACGCTACCGATATACATATCGAGCCGTTCGAGAAATATACAAGAATTCGTATCCGTGTAAACGGCGACCTCGTTGAGCTGATGAACATTTCAAGTGCCGTTCACAGCGCGCTCACCACTCGTCTCAAGCTCATAAGCGGCATGAACATCGCCGAAAAGAGAATCCCGCAGGACGGACGTTTCACGCAGGTAGTTGACGGAACAACGCTTGATGTCCGTGTATCCTCGCTTCCTATGGTTCACGGCGAAAAGATAGTTATCCGTATCCTTTCCACAGGACAGATCGCGCTTCGTAAGATCACTGACCTCGGTATGTCCGAGTATAACTACCAGCTCTTTGAGCATATGCTCCGCGTACCTCAGGGCGTTATCCTTGTAACAGGCCCTACGGGTTCAGGTAAAACAACAACTCTTTACGCTGCTCTCGGTGAGATCGCAAAGCCTAACGTTAACGTAGTTACCGTTGAGGATCCTGTCGAAAAAGCTATCGACGGAATCAACCAGTGTCAGGTTAACCAGAAGGCAGGCATGACCTTTGCGGCTGCCCTTCGTTCCATTCTCCGTCAGGACCCTGACGTAGTAATGGTCGGAGAAATGCGTGACTCGGAGACTGCCGATATCGGTATCCGTGCCGCTATCACAGGACACCTTGTTCTCTCCACACTTCATACGAACGACGCGGCTTCAACGGTTATCCGTCTTGTTGATATGGGCGTTGCTCCTTACATGGTCGCAACTTCGCTCATCGGCGTTATTGCTCAGCGACTTGTCAAGGTTCTCTGCCCCGAGTGCAAGAGACCGAGAATGTCAACTCCCGAGGAGAACGAGCTTATGGGTGTTCCGCAGTCGATACAGATCTACGAGCCGGGCGGCTGCCCCTCGTGCAACAACACAGGCTATAAGGGAAGAACTGCTATCCACGAGATAATTCACTGTACGACCAAGGTTTCCTCTATCATCGCTTCGGGCGGAACAAAAGAGGAGATCGAAAAGGCTGCCAGAGAAAACGGAACAAAGCTGCTCCGTGATAACGCTTCTGCACTTGTACAGGCAGGACAGTCCTCTATTGACGAGCTTATCAGAACAACATACACAGTTTAAAATTATATAATCGGAGGAAAATACAATGGGAATAATTGATATCCACAGGATCCTTGATGAAGTACGACTCCTCGGCTGCTCTGACCTTCATTTCACGGACAGAATCGCGCCTGTAGTTCGTCTTAACGGTATGCTCAGAACCATGCGTTCGCAGTATCCTGAAATGGACGAGGAAGAAATACTCGATATCGTTCATCAGATGACAAACGATGCTCAGCAGACCAGCGTAAACAACCACCACGACACCGACTTCTCGTTCACAACAAGAAGCGGATACCGTCACCGTGTTAACGTATACTTCCAGAAGGGCAAGCCGGCTATCGCTATCCGACTTCTCAGAAACGATATCCCGACCCTCGAAGATCTCGGACTTCCGCCTATTCTTGCGGATTTCTCCATGCGTCCGCGTGGACTTGTTCTCGTAACAGGCCCTACAGGTTCGGGTAAGTCAACAACTCTCGCAGGAATGATCGACTTTGTAAATCTCAACAAGAGCGCGCACATCATCACCGTAGAGGACCCTATCGAGTACGTTCACGAGCACAAGCGCTGCATGGTAAACCAGAGAGAAATAGGCGACGATGTTCCCTCGTTTGCGCTTGCTCTGAGAGCTGCTCTCCGTGAGGACCCCGATGTTATCCTCGTGGGAGAAATGCGTGACTTCGAGACCATTCAGGCTGCCGTAACCGCTGCCGAAACAGGACATCTCGTTATGTCAACGCTCCATACGACCAGTGCAGCCGATACTATCAACCGTATCATCGACGTTTACCCCGAACATCAGCAGCAGCAGATAAGGACCCAGCTTGCAAACAACCTTGTCGGCGTTATTTCGCAGACACTTATCCCGAAGAAAGATAATACGGGACGAATTGCTTGTATGGAGATACTCAACTGTACCGATGCTATCGCGGCTATGATACGCGATAATAAGATACATCTTATCCAGTCTGCTATCCAGACAGGTAAGCAGCAGGGCATGATGAGCCTCGATCAGGAGCTTGCACGTCTTACCGCAAAGAATATCATTGCGGAGTCAGACGCACTTGACAAGTGTCAGGATAAGCAGGAATTCTACCGTTTCCTTGCACAGATGGGCGGCAGACCGACAGGCGGAATGAACACAACAATGTAAAAAAATGCCCGAAGAATTTCTTCGGGCATTTCAATATGTTAAGAAATATAATTTGAATAAGGGAACGCCCTCACTTGCAGGGCGTTCCCTCTTAAAAAACAGTCCACCGGACTGTTTTTTAATTCACCCTTTGCGGAGCGCTTTGAGGCAATTTGCGGGGCTTTGCCCCACACCCCACCAAAGGCTCTGCCTTTGGAATCCGCTAAAGGGTTAAAAACCCTTTAGAATCCCATTATTAGTAAAAATCAGGTATCTGATAATATGGATTAGGTGAATTTGTCGTTGTAGGTGCTGATTTCGGTAATTACGCCCTTTTGGCTGCCGGTGATCTCAACACAGCCGATCCTCGCGGACTTTATTTTCCCGAATGTTACAATATCGGATAACTCCTCGCCGTTGTAGCCACTGTATGAGCAGAAACTCCGCTTAAAGCCGCGGTATGCATATTTATCGCGGTACTCAAGAGCCTGCTGCGGGTCATACAAAAACTGCCTGTCAAGTTCAAAGTACTTGTGGCGGACGATACCGCGCGCCGGGACATCACTGTCGCTTAAACTGTAAGTGCCGTGATCTCCGTTGATATCAGCCATATGAAAATCACTTATGAGCCGTCGGAACGTAAATTCCTCTCCCATAGTCAGAAGATCCGAGGCGGAGTAAGTGTAGCTCTCGGGGGTGCTCATCGGAGTAATTCGTACAGTGTTAGTCCCCCTGACATACGGGTAAGTTCCGCATAGCTTGTAGGAGAGATTCGCGAGAGCGTCCCACATTGTGGAATTATTCTTAACGAAAATGTAGTTGCTCGTGTCGGAGTTATCCTCGTGCTCGACATAGGGCAGGGAATAGAATCCGTCCATAAGGCTGTTTATTGAAACGCCTGTTTTCATGCCCGTCTCTATCTGGTTCTGACACAGCAGCGAGGTAAAGCCGCGGGACGTAAGCGTGGTTATCTGTTTTCCGCCGTTCACTAAGGTCTTTATAGAATCAATAAGACCGTGATGAACGAGCTTGCCGGAAATGTAGAATCTTATCTCCGAGGCTTTGTCAAAGGCAGACGAATCGACAAGCATACGCGCGCTGAGTATCGAATACCGCTGATAAGCCTCTTTTTTCAGGTTGAACACGAGCAGTTTACTGCACTCGCTTGAAGAACCGTCAGTATTTCTGACCACGATTTTTACCGGAGTCATGTTTCATCACTCTCCTGTGTGACGGCATTTGCCGTGATTATGGTTATTGAAGCGTCCACGTAGTCAAGTCCGCTGTCCTCCAGCGAAAAGGCTTTCATGTGACAGCCGCTGAAAACAAGACCGCAGTAATTGACGGTCGTGTTCATAGTGCCGCGCAGGAGATTGTACATAGTAAGCAGACTGTTGAGCGGCTTGTCTCCGGCGTATATCCTGCCCGAAAAAGTCATTTCCATGGCGCGGCCCGATTCGTTGGTGATAACGCCCTCGCCCTGCACGGTAGACTCCTCGGTAAATCGCCTTGCCGCGGCTGCCTTGAAGTGCTCGCAGTACAGTGACAGCGGCCCTATCGACATGAATGTCGGCTTTCGGGAATTAAGCTGAGTGGTTTCCGTCATTAGCGGCTCCTTTCTATTTTGGTCACACCGCCTGCCGAAAGCTTCACGCACAGCACAAGCCGCTGAACATTGCTGTCAAAGCGGAGCGTGAGTTTTTTCAGCGAGCAGCTCAGACCTTCCAGTTCGTGAACAGCAGGCTGAATACTGCTGTCGTAGAAACTGTAAAGCTCCTCCGCGGAAAACTGTGCAGGAGCCGTCACATTTATCTCGATCTCCGCCTTAAACGGCAGGTAGATCATATTGTAGGTATAGATCGGAGTTGTGCTTTCAAAGGCACTTATCCCGACCGTAGTGAAAATTCCGCGGTTCTTTTTCTCAACAGGCTTTGCATCAAATGCGCTGTATACTTCGTCCGCACCGTTGCCGCGCAGAGCATTGACAACGCTGTCAATTATTTCAGTAAGCATCAGATTCCCTCCCCGTCTGCGGAAATTCCCGCGAATATAAAGCTTTTTGGCTTGATAATATCGCTGCACAACTGCATATGATCGCGCAGAAGCTTTTGAGCATACCTGAGTGCGCTGTTTTCACCGTTTGTGAGCATTTTTCCCGTAAATGCGGCTGTAGTTCTGTCGTGAGCCGATTTAAGCTGTTGGACGTGGTAATTTGCAAGAGCCGCTGCGAGAAAGTCCACCCTCAAGTCAGACTTGTCCGCCTCGCTGTTGAGCATTTTCTCCGTGAGCCTTACCGCGAGGTCTATTATCGGCTCAAATTCCTCCGCGCTTTCCTCGCCCGAAAAAAGCAGAAAGAGTGAAGTTATCTTTTCTGTGTTCATGTAAGCCTCCTTATTTCATGGAAAAACCGCTTTCCGCGGCTTCGTCTGCGCTGTCCGCCGCAAGCTGGAGTTCAGCGCCCTTAGAACCGGCAAGCTGTTTCTCAAACGACTTCTTGAAAGCGATCAGTTGAACCGAATCCATGTTCCCTGCGGATAAGCTTGCAATATCCGCGGCAGCCCTGCCTGCACAAAAGTATGCGAGACGGCGGATATCACGTCTCAGTTCGGCATTGGCAGCTTCCGCATCGGGATTTACAGGAGTGCCGAGCTTTCCGTTTTCCGTATATCGCTTTGTAACGCCGGCGTTTATCTGCGCAGGAACAGCAACAAAACTCCACTCGTATGAGTCTGTGATATCGCCGAGAATAGTGTGGCAGACCTTTCCGCCGTAGCTTTTTCCCTTTACATGAGCGCACGAGCCGTTTCCCGAGCCGCACACGGAACAGGTTCGCTTGGCTGCACTGCATGAAATGCTTACTTCCTTTTTTATTCCGCCGTCAATTTCCTTGATAAGTTCGGCATTTGACGAAGTTCGCACCATGTAAGCCTCTGCCTTTAAATAGCGATAGGGAGCGCCGGAAGCGGTGGTTCGGCTCTCGTCGGTCATTATCTGTGTGTCGAAAATACGCGCGGTCTGATTGGCGGAACTCGGGTCGTGGTCGGAGATCCCCGTCCTGCCGATAAACTTTTCTGCAAGCGTTACAAGAGCCTCGTCCGAAAAACGCTCAAGATCGCGGTCAATATCATTGTCGCAGAGAATCACAGAAAAGGTGTATACCTCGTCCTCGCCAAGTTCTCTGCGTGTAAATCTGTTGATTTTTTCCAGTGTGGTCTTTTCCATTTCTCCTCCTTAAAATATACCTGTCTTTACAAGCAGGTGTTTGTAAAGACAGGTTAAGAGTTTTTCAGCCGGAATCACTTAGTGATCTTGAGCACCTTTACAGCGTCAGGCGTGATCTTTCTGAATCCGCAGGTAATTGAAGCAGTCATCTGGTCAAGCTGACGGTCAATGAGCTTATCGGTCTCCATAACAAGTTCGGTGCTTGTGATGAATTCAAGAGCATAGTCGCGGTCAATACCGATGATAGTATCCGCACCAGCCGCGGAAGTCTTGATAAGTTCCGAACCGAACGGGAGAATGAATCTTCCGTCAGCGTCCGCGGAACTGTCAGAGAGCTGATCCATAGCGGCGATCTTGGCAGCGAGCGCAGGAGAGGCGATAACGGTAGTCATGTCAAAGCTCTCGAACTTGCCGTAAAGTTCCGCGAGATCAGCGTAAGTAAGTTCCGTTGTCGAAACCTCGTCCGCACCGTCCGCGAGAACCTCGACAGCCTTTTTGACAACAGCCGCAGCAAGTCTTACACCGACGCTTCTGAGCATAACGCCGAAAACGTCAAGTCGCTGCTGACGGATAGATTCGTAAGAGGCGCTGATAAGTCTGCCGTACTTTTCAAGAACGGTAGCAGCCGAACTTTCTGTGACAGTCGCCGTGGGGAGCGTTTCACCCTGACTGCAAACATCGTAAGCTGTGCTGTCGTCAAGCACACAGCCGAGATACTGACCGCTGTTCACAACGGTCTTTACCGCGCAGACAGACGAGAGAATGGTATCGTCAAAGCCCTTTCTGATAGAGCGTGTAACGAATTCGGGAAAGAGAACAGCGGATTCTGTCGAGGTGAAGAACTTCTCCACGCTGTCGCAGTCGCTGCCCTTGACCCTGATGTTGAATCTTTTGAGCTGTCTCTCGAATGCATCGAGCTTTTCAAGAGGAGTGCCGCAGTAAGCCGAAGTGGGGTCAAGCTCCTCAAGAGCCGCCGTGAAAGACTTTCCGCTGAGATTATAAAGACCCTTTTCAAGTTTGATATCGTTATACATAATTTACCTCCGTTTGATCGTTGTATTTTTCGGCAAGACGGAGTTCTATCTCCCTTGCCTGAGCATTTTTCAGCCTTGCCTCTGCAAGAGCTGATTCGTCCTGTAGGTTGATGTTGTCCCATTCCACGCGGCAGACGGCATCAGAGCCGACCGAGCAGAGATAAGCGTTTCCTATCTCGCATATCACCGGCGAGAGCAGTCTGCGGAAATATTCAAGTTCCGAGGTCAGGATATCCGCCTGCTGAGAGGACATTCTCTCCGTGCTCGTCCAGTTGAGACCAAGCAGGAACGGCGGGATCGAGAGTTTGGCTATTAGCTGCTCCATTATCTGCCGCACGGGAACATTAGTGTCGAAGATCTGATTATCCGCGCCGATGACCTTGATATCAACGTCACCGACAGCGATAAAGTCCTTGACCTGACCGTATTTTGCCGAATTCATGCCGTCAGCCCATTCTCGGGCTATCTGCTGTGCCCTTTCGCGTGTGTACATCATGTCGCCGAGGTCGGAATCGGGCTTGTAGGTCACGGCATAGCGCACATTTCCCGCGCGTTCGTAGTTCTGGTCTATACATTGGTATATGCGCAGGAGAATGCCGCTGAGGGAGGGAAGTCCGCGCAAAAGCGAGTGGCCGCCCGTAAGCTCGGCATAGACTATCCTTTCGGGGTGCGGAATGGTTCTGCTGTTCCCGTTCGGGGAGATAAGCGTGTACTTTCTCTCAAACGGAGCAGTTCCCGCACCGACTCTGACCGCGCAGACATCGGCGTTCCAAAGTCCTGCAATGCGCTGATTTACGCTGTCCACAGCGATCTCTCCGACCGCGCTCCCGTAGGTGAGCATACTGTCGAGAAAGTTATCGGCAAAGCAGCCGATAGACCTGCCTGTAAGACCGACGGGAACATTTTCGAGAAAGCTGTCAAGTTCCGCCTGCATATCCTCGTCATCGCATACGACCCTGAAACCGCCGGTAAGGCGAATTATCTTGGTAAGGGCAGCGTCAATGACGGGAACAGCGAACCTGAGCCTGTCGTAGAGTGCCTTTTCAAACGGCTCGACAGCATTCGGCAAAGTCTGCAAAGCAGAAACTCCGCGCTGAGCTGACACTATCTGAACCTCAGCCGCAGGGTTTCTTTTCTTTTTAAAAAGCTTCATTTTTCCTCCTTTCTGAGCGGTGATGCGGACTATCTTGCGACCGAAATGGCGAAGAATCCGTCCTCTTTCGGCTGAGCGAGCGTGTCCATAACGAAGTATCTCATATCGTCCATAGCGTGGTCGTTTTCCTTAATGGGCGCGTCAATGCCCGTCTTTTCGCTCCAGCGATAGAGATGAAATTCGCGCAGGATATCTGTGCAGGACTCATGAAACCTCAGCTTGTTCTGCCTGAGCGCGGTGCTGACATGGCGTATTCCCGTCACAACATCATTGTCAGCCTTGACAACGTGAAATCTTCCGTGACGCTTTATGCATTCGATAAAGCTTGCCGCCGAAGGGTCAGCGATAACCTTATCGACTTTGAGTCCGCCGACAAGTTCCTCCAGTCCGGCATAGTGTTCCTCATCGGTTCGCTGTATTCCCGTGCGCCTGGAGGAGTAGTAATACTCTCTCAGGCGGTGCCATACACCGTCATGAAGTCCCCACAAGCCGAACGATGAGGGATTCACCGTGCCGTAATCACAGGAGACAACATATCTCTCGCAGTCGATATCGCCGCTGAAAACGTGCTTTTTCTCATCAAACATGGGATAAATAACTCCCTCCGAAGCTGTCCATTTTCCGAGTACGAAGCGGTCGTAAAAGGTACCCGAATATAGCCGCTTGTAACGGTTTTTCAGCTCCTGCGTGAGAGACGGATTATCGTCCATGGTAAAATGAAGATACAGCGCGCGTTTTTCTTCAGCCTTTTTGATCCACTCATTGTAGAACCAATGCGAGGGATTATCGGGATTGCAGTTGAACCACATTTTTGAGCCGATGACCGAACATCGCGCAACAGCCTGCTCCACGAATGAACGCGGCATAAGAGCGGCCTCGTCAAAGAAAACTCCCGACAGCGTCATTCCCTGTATCAGTGAGGCAGAACCCTCGTCCTTTCCGCCGAACAGATAAAAGCGGTTAGTCTGTCCGAGAAACGTGAGGTCAATGTAATTTCCGCTGACTCTCTCGTTTATGCCGAAGCCGAAATCCTTTAACAGTGGGACTATCGGCGTGACTACATTTCTGCGGAGAGAAGTAATGGTCTTGCCGCATAAAGCAAAAGCGGAATCGTTAAAGTTTCCCGAAGCCCACAGCATGAATCCGAGCGACATTGAAAGCGTCTTTCCGCTTCGCACCGCGCCGTCACAGATGATAGCGTCAAGTCTTTTTCCGCGTTCCGACTTCCACCAGTTCATGGCGATACGCTGCTTTTTTGAGAGCTTAGTTATCGTCATCGCCGTCACTCTCCCCTCCGGTAAGAGCTGCTAAAAGGCTTTTAGCCTTGTCCTTTTCGGAGAAAGCGTTTTCAAGCTCGTATAGCTTTTCGAGAGCCTTAAGCCTGTCGAAGAATCTCACTTCAACGCCGCCGCCCTTGTCGCGCTTGATTTCCGAGACATTGAAAAGGTCGAGACCGTCAATGACAGGCTTTGGCGGAAGTTCGTCCGCGAAAACGAGGTAAAGAGCGTCTCGGCAGCTCCCGAAAGCGAGCCGTTTGAGACCGGCAGCAACATTTCCGTCATCGCTGAGTATCCTGCGAAACTGCGCGATCTTTTTGCGGCAGCTTTCGCTTCTGAGGCACTTTAGTCCCTCGCTTAGCGCAGAGCCTTTTTCAAAGCCTGCCCTTTCTGCCGCCTCGGTAAGATTCCCGAGCATCGCGTACCAACCGCAGAAAGCCTCCTGCCTTGATTTGTTTTCCTGCATTTTTCTGACTCCTTTCCGAACGTCATCACCGTTCATAAGGGGTCAGAAAAAGGGGGTGATTCAACCGAAAACCGTTGAATATTGAAAAAATAATTTTTGACTTTGTATGAATGCACAAAAAAATCCGTTGAAACTGTACACAAAGTACGGTTTCAACGGATAAAATTCCTGATATAGTGGTATTATCACTTGCTTTCGAGCATTTCCTGTGCGGCGAGCATAGCACCAAGCTTGCCGCTCGTGTATGTGATACCTCCCTGCATCCAGACGGCATAAGGCGCACGGAGCGGGCCGTCCGCAGACAGTTCAATAGAAGCGCCATTTGTGAACGCTCCGGCAGCCATGATGACCTTGTCGGAGTAACCGGGCATATCCCAAGGCTCGGGGGTCACGAACGAATCAACAGGAGCGCCTTTCTGTATTCCGCGGCAGAAGGCGCACATTTTCTCCTCACTTCCGAGGCATACCGCCGTAATTATGTCTCCCCTCGGATCGTCCTTGCGCGGCGAGCACTCATAACCGAGCATGGTAAAAAGTTCACTTGCGAAAGCTGATGTCTTGATAGCGCTTGCGACAACATCGGGAGCAAAAAACAGACCCAGCAGCATTTCGCGGTTCATGCCGAGAGTACAGCCGACCTCCTTGCCCATGCCCACGCAGGTGAGACGGTACGAGCAAAGCTCAACGAGATCAGCGCGTCCTGCGATGTAGCCGCCTGTTCTTGCGATTCCGCCGCCCGCATTTTTGATAAGCGAGCCTATCATCAGATCTGCGCCGACAGACGAAGGTTCGCGTTCCTCAACGAACTCGCCGTAGCAGTTGTCAACCATGATAATAACGTCGGGATTTCCCTTTTTAGCGGCCTTGACTATCTTTTCGATATCATCGACCGTAAAGGCGCGTCTGAGCGAGTATCCTCTTGAACGCTGAATGTACGCGATCTTCGCACCCTTGACAGCCTTTGTGATAGAGTCGAGATCGGGCGAACCGTCCGGCAGCAGATCGACCTGATCGTACTCAACACCATAGTCCATGAGCGAACCGATACCCTTTTCGCCAGAGAGACCTATAACTTCCTCAAGCGTGTCATACGGCTTTCCGGTAACTGCAACCATTTTGTCGCCTGTGCGGAGAACTCCGAAAAGCGCAACTGAGAGCGCATGAGTGCCCGAAACGAAATTAAATCTTACAAGTGCGTCCTCAGTTCCGAGAGCCTGCGCGAAAACCTTGTCGATAGTTTCTCTGCCGATATCGCCGTAGCCGTAGCCTGTTGAGCCGTAAAAGCACGGCTCGCTTACTTTGTTGTCAGAGAAAGCCTTGAGAACCTTTGCGCCGCAGTATTCCGCCACGGAATCGATTTTCGCAAAAGCCTCCTTACAGTTCTCCTCGGCTTTTTCGGCAAGCTCCAAGAGCTTTGCGTCAAAATTATATATATCATTGATTTTACTGTTCATTTGATTCTCCTCTATGTATATAGCAATTTAGAACTTGTTCATATTGCACACATCTTTTTGGCAGATCCTGTGAGAACAAGTTCTTACTTTTCCTCAAGCATACCCTTTGACGCGCTGTCCTTTTCCACATCAACGCGTTCAAGAACGATCTCGCGCCCTGCGATCTTGAATCCTATCTCCTCGTAGAAGCTTACGCGGACATCAAGAGCGAGCAGATATGCGCGCTTGCCGAGTCCGTTGAAGAATTTTGCGAGCCAGCGCAGGAACTCTCTTGCGTAGCCCCTTCCGCGCGCGTAAAGCGTAGTGGCGACCTGTCCGATGATGACAGTGCTGCCGATATCGAAAATAGCCGAAGCGGTCGTGCAGTTCCGGTAAGTAAAAACTCTGCTTATTCCGTGACGGCAACGGTGCGAGGTATCGGTATACCAAAGAGAAAAGTCCGCGATATTCGGAAATCCCTCGCTGAGTATCTTGTAAACCTCAGGAAGTTTAGGGTTAAAGTCTACCTGTTCCTCGATAGATTCAAGCGGAGAATCATCGGTCGTAAGTTCAAAAATAGTTCGGTTAAGGACCTGATAGCGGTCGCTGAGTTTTATCTCTTCCAGTATCTCACGGTCGCCCTCGATTCGGAACGGGACATTCATGCTGACAAAGAGATTGATCTCCTCGCTTGCCCTGAGCTTACCGTCACCGCAGATAATGAGCGTTGAGTTGATGATAAACATGAACCCCTCGCCGTTTTCGTCAGTTATCCTGTAAAAGCGGCAGAACTCGTAACTCGGGCCGTATGCTCTCATATATGCAAGCATTTTCTTGCCCGAGAGCGTCCTCATGAGCAGTTCGCGGTCAAGTTCGTGTTCGCGTTCAATAAGTTTTATCATAGCTGCGGGATCCTCTTTGCAAGCGCCTTAACGAGAGTGTATGAGCTTTCGAGATCGGCAGTTTCAATAACGCTTGACGGCGAGTGCAGGTATCTGCACGGAACAGAAACAGCGATAGTGCGCACACCTGTTCCGCTTATGTGGATAGCGCCGGCATCATTTCCGCCCGCAACGCGTGTCTTGGTCTGACAGGGGATATTCTCCTCCTTGGCAAGGTCAAAGGCAAGGCGGTAAAGTTCCTTGTCGTAAACGGTGCTTCTGTCCATGAAAGAGACTACAGGACCGCCACCGAGCGAGCAGACCTTTTTAGCGCCGTCAGCTCCGTCAATATCGGCAGCAGTGGTCGATTCAAGAACTATTGCAAAATCAGGAGCAACGGCTGTCGCAGAAACTCTTGAGCCTCTCAGACCTATTTCCTCCTGAACATTGAAAACGAAATATGTGTCGTATTCAAGCTCCTCATTCATAAGGCGTATCATCATTGCACAGCCTGCGCGGTCGTCAATAGCCTTTGAGCGTATCCTGCGCTCGCCGAGCTGAACGAATTCGGAGCAGAAATAAACGCAGTCCCCGAGAGAAACGTACTTTTCAGCATCTTCTTTTGAATCCGCACCGATGTCAATATACATCTCGCTCATTTTCGGAGCTTTCTCGCGCTGTTCCTTGGAGAGATTGTGGACTGCGGTCGAGCCGACAACACCGCTGATACGTTCCTTGCCCACTATTACCTGTCTGCCGATGGTAACAGACGGATCAACGCCGCCGACCATATCAAAAGCGAGCGTACCGTCGCCGTTTATCGCAGTAACGATAAAGCCAACCTCGTCCATGTGCGCACATATCATAAGCTTTTTGGCGGGAGTTTTTCTTCCCTTTTTAAAGCAGATAAGGCTTCCGAGATTATCGGTATGGTAATCATCGCAAACGTCCTTGATCTTTTCGATAACAGCCTCTCTCACGGCAGTTTCATCGCCCGAAACTCCGTCAATGAGGCAAAGTTCCTTCAAAAGCTCTTTCATGGTCATTCTCCTTTCGCAATAAATTCAGCAATGAGCCTGCCCGTCTGCTCAACGTCTGAAATGTCGATAACTTCGGCAGGAGTGTGCATATTTCTCAGCGGTATAGAGACCGTGCACGCCTTTGCACCGTTTTTGCCGCCTACCGAGTAGCGGTCAGCGTTCGTGCCTGTCGAGCCGTTCATGACCTCTGTCTGATACGGGATATCACTGCCTTTCGCGATATTCAAAAGTTTTTCGGAAACTTCACGTGAAAGTGACGGAGCAATGCCTATCATAGGGCCTTTGCCGAGTTTTCCGCATTTAAGCTCGTCCTCGCCGGGGGCAAGAGCGAAGCTTACATCGACTGCAAGAGCAATATCGGGCTGGATCCTCTCCGCCGCGATCTTTGCACCGCGCTCGCCAAGTTCCTCCTGCGTGGAGAAAACAGCGGTAACGTGGTAGCCGGGTTTCTTGTCTTTGAGGAGTTCGAGCGCGTACAAAATTGCGGCAACACCGCTTCTGTCGTCGAGCCCTCCGCCAGTGATACGGCTGCCTTTCAGTTCGCGGCACTTTACGTCAAAGGTAATGCTGTCGCCGAGCGAAACTATCTCCTCCAGTTCCTCTTTGGTCATACCTGCGTCAACAGCAGTCTCGTCAAACTGCAATACTTCCGCGCCGCCGTTTGTAAGATGAGGCGGAACAGAGCAGATAACGCCCTTTATGTCGCGCTTTCCGTGGATAACGACCGGCTGGGCAGGAAGCAGTCTGCGGTCGAGTCCGCCAAGATTTGAAAACTTGATAAAGCCGTCATCGGTAATATAAGTTACAATGAGACCGACCTGATCTATATGCGCGTCAAGCAGAAGTTCGGGCAGTCCCTTTTCGCCGAGAGTACCGATAACGCTGCCGCCGATGATCTCAGCATCGGGACAGTATTCCTTCAGCATTCCGCAGGCAAGTTCAGCGGCAGGGGATTCGCTTCCCGAAGCGCCGTAAGCCTCGGAAAGGCTGAAAACAGTATCCTTTAAATTCATATATAAGCTCCTTTTGAAAGAAATAATTATATGACAGTACCGCACATAGCGGTGCGGCAGAAGTAAAAAATGTTGCGCAGTGTTTTATGATGCAAAAATGAGCATAGTCATGTAAGCCGCCTCAAGACAGAATGAAATGACCACTGGCACGGAGGTCCTCGCGATCACGAAACCTCTCCTGCTCTGCTCGGGAGTAGTTGCAGGAACTTTGTCGTGCTTGCGGAACATAAGGAGCAGGCACAATCCTAAAATAGCGCCCGCGAGCAGTATCATTGTAGCAATGGACTGTGCAGTGGTGTGACTGTCAGTAAGCGAAAGAAGTGTGACAAAGGTGTTCACGAAAATGTGGGCAATTATAGAGGGAACTATCGAGTTGTGCTTGAGAGTTATGTGGGCGAGGAAAATGCCGAGGAAAAACGCAAGGCAGAACTGCGGGATATTGCCGTGAGCAAGTCCGAAGAACAGTGCCGTAGCGACTACAGCAAAGCGCTGATTCGCCTTTGAGAACACTTTCAGCAGCATACCGCGGTAAAAAACTTCCTCGGTAATGGGAGCGATTATGCAGCTGTAAATTGTCATGACCGCATAACCGATACCCGTAACGCCGATATCGCTCGAATCCGAAACAATGGTAGAATAGCCGAATTTATCGAAGATCTGCTCGATCCCGAGCGACAGGTAAGTAGTAGCCACCCAGATAAACATGGCTATAATACAGTATTGAATCGCATACGCGAAATTATACCCCTTTGGCTGAACTATTGAGCGGAAATTGTTTTTCGACCACTTAAAGCCGAGCATGGCAAATCCGACATTAGCCAGCATATAGATGATCAGGTTTATTCCCGACAGGATCGAGGATTCGCTCATGTAAGAGTCAATCGCGCTGCTGTCAGCTCCGCCGCTTATGGACGAAATAATAGCTTTTATCGCGACAATGAGCAGGGAAGCCAGAATATTCGAGCCGAGGAAGTGAAACAGCAGACACCAGCCGCCGATGTTATACGAGCGTTTAATGCTTTTTCGTTCGACCCTTGCAGGTTCGAGCGGTATTTTATATTCGGGCATTTTTATCCACGGAAGTGTTTTCGAGTAGTCATCGCTGTAACCGTGGTATTCGGTAGGATTATCAAAAGGGTTCTGCGGGTCGGTCACAGAAGCCTCAAGCTGACGCTGCTGCACGTCATTGAGCCGCTTGTTTAGTCTGTATATCTCGTTGTTCAGAGCCGCGACTTCTGCTCTGTGAGAATCTGAATCTATGTAATCCGCCATTGTATCTTCCTTTCAAACTGTAGTACATTATATTTTACCACAAATTGCAAAAAAAGTAAAGAAGCAAATTTTATCGGCATTAGCAGCATAGGCTCTTTAAGGCAATACCGCACAGAGCTTGTGCTGAAGATGCGCTGTCAGATTTTTCGTCAGATTGTATAGAAATTCCGCAGGCATACTATCGTATGTCAAGGGATTTCTGTGCAAGATGACGGAAAATATGCAAGCAGATTCAGTGCAAAGCAGTCAGGCGGGCTTTGTGCGGTGTTGCCTTAAGTATAATTTAAGGTTGACAAGCTATCATATATAATGGATAATAATACAAAAAGGAGGCAGACCAATATGAAATTCATAAAAGCAGCAGCAGTTTCGGTTTCGCTCATTATGGCGGCAGCGGCATATTCGTGCGGAAAAAGCGACAGGCAGCAAAAGACTGAAAACCTCCTCACCGTGACATTTTTTGACGTAGGCAAGGCGGACAGCATTCTCCTGCGCACGGACGACAGTACGGTCATAATAGACTGCGGCGAAAAGGGTGACGGCAAGGAGATAGTGAACACTCTTGCGGAGGAGGGCGTTGATACGGTCGATTACCTTATAATAACCCACTATGACAAGGATCACGTTGGCGGAGCGGCAAAGGTGATAAAGGAGCTTGACGTGAAGAATGTTCTCGCGCCCGACTATGCCGAGGAGAGCGATGAGGTCGGGAAATATGAAAAGGCACTCGCGTCAAAGAATATCGAGCCGACTCTGCTCACGGAGGATATCACCTTTGAGCTTGACGGAGTTTCCTACATGGTAGATGCTCCGGACAAGGGCTATTACGGCGAGGATAACGACAACGATTTTTCGCTCGTGACCAAGGCAGTCCACGGCGGAAACACCCTGCTTTTTGCCGGAGACGCAACAGAAGAAAGACTGAACGAGATAATGGATATCGGAAAATGCACCTTGCTGAAACTGCCCTATCACGGCAGAGAAATAGCGAATCTGAGCGAATTTCTCAGCAGGACATCTCCGCAGTGTATAGTGGTATGCACCTCGAAAGGCGAGTACGACTCAGAGGTTCAGAACTTGCTGCTTGAGAGCAATATCCCGACATACTCGACCTGTTTCAACGGAAAGATCACCGCCGTGAGCAACGGGGAAAAGATAACGGTAACAACTGAAAAGGGCGAGGTGTGAGCAGGCTTTCCTTCGCACACAAAAGGCAGATCTTCACCAATGTGATCGCTTGCATGAAAAATATTGCTTTATACGTTAGAATATGTTATAATGAATAGTACGGATATTTATGTGAAAACTATAGTAAATACAATAAAGACAGCACCGCAGTAATATGCGGCACTGATCGTCAGATCGGTTGCAGTATTTTGTTATATTGCTATAAGTTTCAGGCACTACGCAATATAAATGGAGATTTATTATGGACAAGACTTCTTTCAATTCAGCCAAGCAGGCAGCTCTGAGAAAATATTTCAGCAGAATGAATGAAATGCAGCAGGAAGCGGTATTCACCGTGAACGGTCCCCTGCTTGTTCTCGCAGGTGCAGGCAGCGGAAAAACCACAGTTATAGTAAACCGTATCGCCAACCTCATCAATTTCGGCAACGCTTACTATGACGAGACGAGAACCGCAAGCGATTATGACATTGATTTTCTGCGCGAATACGCTGACGGAAAAACTGACGACTTTGAGACCCTGCGCGATATCGTAGCAGTAGATCCCGTAAAACCGTGGAATATCCTCGCGATAACATTCACGAACAAGGCGGCAGGCGAGCTTCGCGAGCGTCTTACGGCAATGCTTGGCGAGGAGGCGCTCAACATCAACGCCTCGACTTTCCATTCCGCCTGTGTAAGGATACTCCGCAGCGAGATAGAGGCAATGGGTTACGGCAGAGATTTCACGATCTACGACTCGGACGACAGCCAGCGCATGATAAAGTCCGTTATGGCTGAAATAGATATCTCGGAAAAGCAGTTTGCTCCGCGAATGGTTCTCAGCGAGATAAGTGCAGCAAAGGACAAAATGATAACTCCCGAGCAGATGCGCGAGGACGCAGGGCAGGACTACCGCAAAAAGGTTATTTCCCGACTCTACGCCCTTTATCAGCAGCGCATGATGACCGCGAACGCTCTTGATTTTGATGATATCCTCACCGTAACAACAGAGCTTTTTGAGAAGTTCCCCGAGGTTCTGGAAAAATACAGAAATCGCTATAAATACATAATGGTCGATGAATATCAGGACACGAACCATGTTCAGTTCAAGCTTGTGTCACAGCTTTCAGGCGGCCATTGCAACCTCTGTGTAGTCGGCGATGACGATCAGAGTATTTACAAGTTCCGCGGCGCAAACATTGAGAACATTCTCGGCTTTGAGGCTCAGTTCGACGGTGCAAAGGTGATACGCCTTGAGCAGAATTACCGCTCAACGCAGACTATCCTTGACGCTGCAAACTCAGTTATAAGCAATAATGTCGGCAGAAAGTCAAAGAAGCTCTGGACAGCGGGCGCAAAGGGCGAAAAGATCTACTGGTACAAGGCGGTAGATGAAACCGACGAGGCTAATTTCGTTGCGCAGACCATTCTCGACTTTTACAAGGAGACCGGCACTTACTCCGACAGCGCGGTTCTCTACCGCATGAATGCGCAGTCAAACGCAGTCGAAAGAATGTTTGTAAAGTGCGGTATCCCGTACCGTATCTACGGCGGAATGCGTTTCTACGACCGCAAGGAGATAAAGGACATCACCTCGTATCTCAGCTTTATAAATAACCCCAACGATATGCTGCGTTTCCGCAGGATAATCAATGAACCCAAGCGCGGGATAGGAGATTCGACTGTTGCGCTTATTGAAGATATAAGCCGCGACCTGAAGATCTCGCCGTATGAGGTCCTGCGCACCTGCGAGGAGTACGCTCCGCTTTCAAAGAAAGTAAACGCCCTCAAAAGTGTTTACAAGATGTTCGAGTATCTGACGGAAAAGGCAGACGAACTGCCGCTTGACGAATTTCTTGACGAGCTGCTTGAAAAGACAGGCTACCTTGAATCGCTCAAGGCGCTCGAAAACGGCGATACCAAGATCGAGAATGTCGAGGAACTGCGTTCGTCTATCGTGCAGTACATGAACGAAGCTGACGAGCCTTCGCTCAGCGGTTTCCTTGAAGAAGTGGCGCTCTACTCCGAGGCTGACCGCGATGACGGAAGTGACGACAAGGTAACGCTCATGACTGTTCACTCGGCTAAGGGACTCGAATACAAAAACATTTTTGTTATTGGTCTTGATGACGGAATTTTCCCGAGTTCGCGCTCATTCGACAGCGAAGCCGATATGGAGGAGGAACGCCGTCTTGCCTACGTTGCGATAACCCGTGCGAAGGAGCGGCTTTACCTCACGAATGCAAGTCAGCGAATGCTCTTTGGACAGACGCAGCGCAACGTGACCTCGCGTTTCATGAGGGAGATAGACCCCTCGCTCATCGAAAAGCACGACCACGCGGCGGCAATGAGAAAACAGCTTGGGGAAAGCGACAAAACACTCACCGAGGTACACTCGACTTCGCTCCAGCAGCAGCTTGCCAGAAACAAGAGCCGCTCTGTTGGCGCAAAAACTTCCGAGACCTATACGGCGGGCGAGCGCGTTTCGCATAACATTTTCGGCGAGGGAACGATAGTTTCCGTTAAGCCTATGGCAAACGACTCAATGCTTGAAATTGCCTTTGAAAAGGTCGGAACGAAAAAGATAATGGCAAACTACGCCAAGCTCAAAAAGCTGTAAAAATGCCGCCTGTGAACGGCACTAATATTATATCAAAAGGAGCGTTTTATGAGAAAAACCAAAATTGTCTGCACTGTCGGCCCTGCAACCGATGACGAAAACACCATGCGCGAACTCATGCTTGCCGGCATGAACGTAGCGCGCTTCAACTTCTCGCACGGAGACTACGAGATCCATGAAAGGCGTTTGCGCGTCATCGAAAGGCTGCGAGAGGAGCTTGATCTGCCTGTCGCGACACTCCTTGACACCAAGGGGCCTGAGATACGCCTTGGCAGATTTGAGAACGATGAGCCTGTTGAGATCCTTGACGGCGACATATACACTCTCACTACCGAGGACTGTCTTTGCAGCAATAAGGTTGGCTCAATAAGCTTCAAGAAACTCCCCCGTGATGTCAGCATAGGCACAAGAATCCTCATCAATGACGGCGTTATCGAACTTCTTGCGGAGAAAGTTTCTGCAACGGAGATAACCTGCCGCGTGATACACGGCGGGATACTCTCCAACAACAAGGGCGTCAACGTTCCGGGAGTACAGCTCTCAATGCCCTATCTCAGCGAGCGTGATATGGACGATCTCGAATTCGGCGCGAAAATGGGCTTTGACTTCATTGCCGCAAGCTTTGTGCGTTCAGCCGCAGACATCAATTACCTGAGAAAATTCACGCAGAGCCTTGGCTGGTTCAATGTTCGCATTATTGCAAAAATCGAGAATATCGACGGCGTAAACAACATTGACGAGATCTTGCAGGCGGCTGACGGGATAATGGTCGCACGCGGAGACATGGGTGTTGAGATACCGTTTGAGAAGATACCTGCGATCCAGAAAGACATCATTCACAAGGGCTATAACGCAGGCAAGCAGGTGATAACAGCTACCCAGATGCTCGAATCAATGATAACAAATCCGCGCCCGACCCGTGCGGAGATAACCGACGTTGCGAATGCGATTTATGACGGAACAAGTGCGATAATGCTCTCAGGCGAGACAGCCGCAGGAGCTTATCCCGTTGAGGCTGTAAAAACTATGGCGCTCATCGCCAAGACCACCGAGGACAACATTGATTATCGCGGTGAGTTCGCTGAAAGGCGTTCCGAGCCGAACGGAAATATCGCGGAGGCTATCGCCCATGCTACAGTTACTACTGCCCATGACCTCAACGCAAGGGCAATAATCACAGTCTCGCTCGGCGGACAGACCGCGCGTCTCATTTCAAAATACCGACCCGCCTGCCCAATCATAAGCTGCACCATGAGCGAAGTGGTCTGCCGTCAGATGAACATGAGTTGGGGCGTTATCCCGTTCATTATCACTGAAAAGACCTCCACTGATGAGCTTTTCTCAGCCGCGGTCGAGGCAGCCGAGGCTCACAGACTGGTTCAGGACGGCGACCTCGTTGCGATAACCGCAGGCGTTCCGCTTGGCGTTTCCGGAACGACTAACCTCATGAAAGTTGAGAAAATCGGTTCACATAAGCTTGACTGAGCAGTAGGACAGAATGTTTGTACAAAAACAATGTGATTTCAAAGGTGTGGTGTGGGGTAAAGCCATGTAAACTGCCTCAAGCGCTCCGCAAAAAGTGAATTCAAAAACTAAAGGGTATCTGCATGATTGCAGATACCCTTTTCATTTAGTGTGATAGGTTCTTATTTCTTGTAAGATTCGGGAAGTTCAGTTACGAGTTCAACTATATACTTCTGGATAGAAAGTGCATCCTGTGTAGTAACTCCGTTGCCTCTTTCGTGAACGTCAGCACGATCAATACCTGTTTCTGTGATGTGGCTTGAGTCAGAGCCGTTCGGGCCGTACTTGTCGGGATTTGAGAGATACTGGAGAATGAGAACCGCGTCGGAAAGGTCAACCTTGTCATCAACATTTGCATCTCCGTAAACGATGTCGGTATCAGTAGGCTTTGTCGGAGCTTCGCCTGATGAAAGCTGACCGTAAACGATACCGCAGCCAACAGTTGACATATATACCTTGCCGAATTCGTCCATGTCGCCTACGAGGTAGTTTCCGTTTCCTGTACCGCCATAGAGGTGATCGGTGTTTATGCATACCCATGTCTCGCCGCCGTCAGTTGAGCGGTAGATTCCCTCGGGATCGGTGTCCGCAGGCTTACCGTAGATGTAAAGCGTATTGAGACCGCCTTCCTTTTCGGGAGCGCCGTAACCTACGCACTTTGCGTATGAAATGCTGTCAAGTTTTGTAACGCTCTTACCGTCGTCCTTAATGGAGTACAAACCGTTCCAGCCGGCAGCCATGATGATCGTGCCGTCGCCGAGATAAGCAGGATCTCCGGCGTTGTCGCACATATCATACTTGCAGATTGTCGTCTCGGTGAATGTTTTGCCGTAGTCGTGGCTTACAGCAAAAGCGTAGTGAGATTCTTCAAGAGTAGGCTCTTTCTTTGTCATGTCGGAAGCCCAGTAGTCGTTATGTGTAAGAACAGATGCATAAACAGTCTTTGCGTCATTTGGGTCAACGAGAGTATAAACTCCCTTGGAAGCCTTGATTCCCTCACTCTTGTTCCATGTCTTGCCGAAGTCATCGGTGTAGGAAACTGCGCCGCCTGTGCTTGTGTTGATGATCCTGTACTTGCCATCTTCAAGCTCTGTTATTGAGAGCTTGCCGCCTGTGCAGGCAGGTGGGAAAGCTGTCCATGTTTTGCCGCGGTCGAGTGTGTAGAACGCAGAACCGGTGTTATTGCCGTCACCGTTTGCAGTTCTTGCCCAGACATCGGTGTTCTGAGGGCAAACAGCGATAGCGGAAGTCGAGCCCATATTCGGCTGATACTGGAGACCTATCTCGTCAACCTTGTTGTGAACGAATCCGTCGTAGTCACCGATAGCCGAGAGGTCAAGTCCGTCAGCAGTAGAAGTGAAGTCGAGTGAAACAACTTCCTCGATTCCGTCCGGGTGGAATGTGTAAGTCGGGAGAGCGTCAGCGTCTGTGCTCCAGAGGTTGGTGCAGATGAAAACGCCGTTGCCCGAGGTGATGAACATTCTGTCATGGTCGCGCGGATCGGTTACTACAGTACCCGACCAATGGATAGCCTTGTTGCGGATCCATTCATAGCCGCCGTCCTGAAGATAGTTTGAAACGAGGGGAGTGCCCCAGCCTGAGTTGTGTCCGGGAGTGAAGTTCTGCCATGTTTCGCCGCCGTCAAATGAGCGGTAGTACTGGTCGCCCCATGCAGGGCCCTGCTCCTCAGTCCATTCCTGCCAGAGCTGATCCTGCCACTTACCGCAGCTTCCTGCAACAAGATGGTCGGGGTTCTCCGGATCAGCCCATATTGAGCCGAGACCCGTGTCGGAATTGAATATCTGAGTAGCCTTGCCTGTAGCGGGACTGTACTTGTATCCGCCGCCTGATGCGCCGTTGAATGCAAGACCTGCAATGTATGTGATGAGAAGGTCGCCGTTCTTATCGACATTGATTCTTGAGGGGAATACATCTGTGGGAAGATCCTTGCTGAGGACCGTGTACTTGTCGTCAGCAACGTCAGCAACGTGAACGTTTGCCACGCCCTTTATGGAAGTTCCGACATAAACCTTTCCGCCTGTGATAGCGATATTGGCAACACCGTTCTGGTGGTTGTATTCGTCAGAAGTTACGGAACGAGCGAGAGTATTTGTCCAAGTAGGCCACTTAGTGGTTTCCTTAAAGAGACCGAGGTCATCGTAACCTATAACAGGCTCCCATGTTTCGCCGCCGTCCGTGGACTTGATGAGTGCAGACTTGGAGCTTTCGTTGCTCATAACGTCACCGCCTGCGTAGACGATGTTCGGGTTATCGGGGTCAACAGCAATTGACTCGCCGCACTGACGGCCGTCACCGTTACCCATTACCTTGATGAGATTTGTAATGTCTATCTCCTTGAAAGTCTTGCCGCCGTCGGTTGTCTTGAAGATAACGGTCTTTTCAGCCGAGAAGTAAGCACAGCCGCAGAGGAAGTAAACGGTATTATCGTCTGTGGGGTCGATCGCCATAGCGTCAACGCTGAGGAGACCTCTGTCAGCCTCGCTGATGAAGTCAAAGAGCTGCTCCCAGCTTTCGGTGTCGTAGTTGTATCTGTAAGCGCCGCCAACGTCTGTACGGGCATACATAACGTCCTTACCGGTTACGATACCTGAAACGAAGCCGCCTCCGCCTATTCTCAGCGTACCCCATTCCATTTCCGAGGATATGTCTTTTGTTGCTGCCGAAGCATCAATGTTATTTGTGAAGCTGCTTATACCCGAGGCAGGTAAAGAAACAGCGCACAAGCAAGTAGCTACCAAAGCCGCCTGTACTTTTTTAATAGCCTTCATTTTAAATTTCCTCCCAAAAGTATTAAGATATTGCTATTTACAGTAAGTTTATTTTACCACAATTTATATTATCTGTCAACTGATTTTTGTATAAAAATGAATGCTAATTGTGAATTTTTTTGGCATTATGTATATCAAATATCAACATCGCGCAGGCAGGTGGAAACTATATATTCGCCCTTTATAATGTATTGCCTGAATCTGTATCCTGCGACGGCGGTTGTTATTTCGCCGTCATTGAACGAAAAATCGGTTACGTTCATGCTGTAGTTTATGCCCTTGCCGATAGCCTTTCCATACGCTTCTTTTAGCGTCCACAGGCGCGTAAACATCAGGTCGCGCTCGGACTCGGGAGCATTTTCCACGAGAGCCTTTTCAGTTTCGGAAAAAGCTCGGCGCATAACATTTGTGCGCGTTGGACGAATTTTCTCGCAGTCGATGCCACATTCTTTTCCGGCTACCATGCAGGCGGCAATTCCGCTCGCGTGGGAGAGATTATAGTGGATATGTGGGTAGTCGGGCAGATAGGGCTTGCCGTATTCGCCCTGAGCGGTCATGGTTTCATCATAGTCAACTCCGCATTTTCCCAGACACTCTTTCAGCAGGGCCTGCGCGTGGGAGTGCTGTTTTTTGTGTTCTATATCAAGTATCGAGATCATTATCATGTTATTCACCTCACAATAATTATAGCAGATAGGAAAGTGGAAAGCAACAAGAAATAGGGTTGAACTATAGTTAAAATATAAATTTATGTAAAGTATACTTGACAGGTAATGTAAAGCGTGCTATACTATTATTGTAAAGCTGACTTTACTTTTGAAGTGCAGTGCTCGTGAAGGGGAGTGATAGAACTGAAAAACAGGATACAGGAGCTCAGAAAAGCACGGAAGGTCACACAGCAGGAACTTGCAGACGCGCTTAGTGTTACGCGGCAGACGATAATCTCGCTGGAAAACGGCAGGTATAACGCCTCGCTGACACTTGCTCACAAAGCGGCACAGTTTTTCGGCGTAACGATCGAAGAATTGTTTATTTTCGAGGACGGGGAGAACTTATAAGGAGAATATTATGGAGAAATACAGAAATTTTTTAAAGAGAAAGATTGTGTTTTGCTTTTTCAGCTTTGTTTTGGCGGCGGCAGCCTTTGTTGCTGTTACAATGCTGTCAGGAAATGGCGATGAGGAAATTTCCACGCTGAACAGAGGCTTTTTCTGCGGATTTGCAGCGGCTATGCTGTTTAAGAGCGTGAGATTTGTTCTTGCTCTGAAAAATGAAGAAAGACTCAGGAAAATGTACATACAAAGCACGGACGAGCGCAACAGCGCCATAGTCAAGGAGGCTTCCAACGCCGCAATAGTAATTGCAATACTGTGCTTTGCGGTAGGCGGAATAACAGCCTCGTATTTCAATAAGACCGTGTGTATTACGCTTTATCTGGTTACGGTGACGCTGGGCGTGATACAGTTCTGCACGGGAATTTACTTCAACAAGAAAATGTAAATGTGACCGGTTCTGAAACCTGATAATGGGATTCTAAAGGCAGAGCCTTTGAAAGTGCTCAATAAAATACATTTTTGATAAACAAAAAGCTCCGCATAAAGCGGAGCTTTTTAATATCGTATGGGCACGCGGAGCATTAAACTCCTATATTAAATCGTAAAATTCGATTAAGCGTTCTTCTCAGCGATTGCAGCCTGTGCAGCAGCAAGTCTTGCGATCGGAACACGGAAAGGTGAGCAAGATACATAGTCAAGACCGATCTTGTGGCAGAACTCAACAGATGTCGGGTCGCCGCCGTGCTCGCCGCAGATACCGATGTGGAGGTTCGGATTTACAGGCTTGCCGAGCTTGATAGCCATTTCCATGAGCTTGCCAACGCCAACCTGATCGAGCTTAGCGAAAGGATCGTTCTCGAAGATCTTCTTGTCATAGTAAGCGTCGAGGAACTTGCCTGCGTCGTCTCTTGAGAAGCCGTAAGTCATCTGTGTAAGGTCGTTTGTACCGAAGCAGAAGAAGTCTGCGTTAGCAGCGATCTCATCAGCAGTAAGAGCAGCTCTCGGGATCTCGATCATTGTACCAACTTCGTACTTGAGGTCAGAGTTTGCAGCAGCGATCTCAGCGTCAGCAGTCTCAACAACGATCTTTTTAACGAACTTGAACTCCTTAACATCGCCTACGAGCGGGATCATGATCTCGGGCTCAACATTCCAGTCGGGATGAGCCTTCTTAACATTGATAGCAGCCTTGATAACAGCCTTAGTCTGCATCTTAGCGATCTCAGGATATGTTACAGCGAGACGGCAGCCTCTGTGACCCATCATGGGGTTGAACTCGTGGAGACCGGCAATGATGTTCTTGATAGTCTCAACAGACTTGCCCTGAGCCTCAGCGAGAGCCTTGATGTCATCTTCCTCAGTAGGAACGAATTCGTGAAGCGGAGGATCGAGGAATCTGATAGTAACCGGGTTACCCTCAAGAGCCTCATAGAGAGCCTCAAAGTCGCCCTGCTGCATAGGCTCGATCTTAGCGAGAGCAGCTTCTCTCTCCTCAACAGTATCGGAGCAGATCATCTCACGGAAAGCAGCGATTCTTGAAGGCTCGAAGAACATATGCTCAGTACGGCAAAGACCGATACCCTCAGCGCCGAGCTCTCTTGCCTTCTTAGCGTCAGCAGGAGTATCAGCGTTTGTTCTTACCTTAAGAGTTCTGTACTTATCAGCCCAAGCCATAACTCTGCCGAAAGTACCAGCGATCTGAGCGTCAACAGTGGGGATGATTCCCTCGTAGATGTTACCTGTTGTACCGTCGATCGAGATGTAGTCGCCCTCAACGAAAGTCTTACCGCCGAGCTCGAACTTCTTGTTTTCTTCATCCATCTTGATGTCGCCGCAGCCTGATACACAGCAAGTACCCATACCACGAGCAACAACAGCAGCGTGAGAAGTCATACCGCCGCGAACTGTGAGGATACCCTGAGCAGCCTTCATACCTGTGATGTCCTCAGGTGAAGTCTCAAGACGAACGAGAACGATCTTCTCGCCCTTAGCAGCCCAAGCCTCAGCATCGTCAGCAGTGAATACTACCTTACCGCAAGCAGCACCGGGTGAAGCACCGAGACCCTTGCCGAGAGGAGTAGCAGCCTTGAGAGCCTTTGCATCGAACTGGGGGTGGAGAAGTGTGTCGAGGTTTCTGGGGTCAATCATTGCAACAGCCTCAGCCTCAGTCTTGTGTCCCTCATCAACGAGGTCGCAAGCGATCTGGAGAGCGGCCTGAGCAGTTCTCTTACCGTTACGGCACTGGAGCATGAAGAGCTTCTTGTTCTCAACAGTGAACTCCATGTCCTGCATATCGTGGTAGTGGTTCTCAAGGATATCACAAACCTTGATGAACTCAGCGTAAGCCTCAGGGAACTCCTGCTCCATCTGAGCGATAGGCATAGGAGTACGAACGCCTGCAACAACGTCCTCGCCCTGTGCGTTGATAAGGAACTCACCCATGAGCTTCTTTTCACCTGTAGCAGGGTCACGGGTAAATGCAACACCTGTACCGGACTCATTGTTAAGGTTACCGAATACCATAGGCATTACGTTAACAGCAGTACCCCATGAATAAGGAATATCGTTGTCTCTTCTGTAAACGTTTGCTCTGGGGTTGTCCCATGAACGGAATACAGCTTCGATAGCGAGCTTGAGCTGCTCAACAGGGTCAGACGGGAAGTCTGTGCCGAGCTGATTCTTGTACTCAGCCTTGAACTGTTCAGCAAGAGTCTTGAGGTCTTCAGCAGTAAGGTCAACGTCGAACTTAACGCCCTTTTCTTCCTTCATCTTGTCGATGAGCTGCTCGAAGTACTTCTTGCCGACTTCCATAACAACGTCGGAGAACATCTGGATGAAACGTCTGTATGAGTCATAAACGAAACGCTCGAAAGCAGGGTCAGAGTTACCAGCGATCATAGCAGCAACAACTTCATCATTAAGACCGAGGTTGAGGATAGTATCCATCATACCGGGCATAGAAGCTCTTGCACCTGAACGAACTGAAACGAGGAGAGGATTCTTAAGATCGCCGAACTTCTTGCCGTTGATCTCTTCCATCTTCTTAACGCCTTCCATAGCCTGAGCCATGATCTCGTCGTTGATCTTGCGACCGTCCTCGTAGTACTGTGTACAAGCCTCTGTAGTAATAGTGAAGCCCTGCGGAACAGGAAGACCGATGCTTGTCATTTCAGCGAGGTTAGCACCCTTACCGCCGAGAAGATTACGCATGGTCATGTCGCCTTCGCTAAACATGTAAACCCATTTGTTTGACATTTGTTTTTTACCTCCATAATAACATTACCGGAATGAGAGCAAAAAGACGCCCCATCCGAGTTATATTTATTATAACACATCTTGAAAAAAATTACCATATATATATCGGTAAAAATTATACTGTTATTTTACAGCATTTTAGACAAAAAAACAGAAAATGGAATATTTGCGGTAAAAAACTCTTGCATTTATTGTTAAAGTATGTAAAAATATACTTATCTAATTTATACAGCTTGGAACAGACTTCAAGGAGGAGAAATAATATGAATAAAGCAATAATCTTAGCAGGCGGACAGGGTAAGAGAATGAAAGCGGATATGCCAAAGCCTCTTTTCAAGGTTCTCGGCGAACCTATGCTCGAATGGGTGATTTCAGCGTGTGAATCGGCAGGAGTCGGCGATATATGCGTGGTAAAGGGCTTTATGGGCGAAATGATAGACGATTATGTCGGCGGCAGATGCAGAACAGTCCTTCAGGCAGAGCGGCTCGGAACAGGTCATGCGGTAATGCAGGCGGTTCCGTTCCTTAAAGAGGACGAAAGCGGCAATACTCTCGTGCTCTGCGGCGATGCTCCCTTTATAGATGAGGAGACGATACGCGCTTCACTTGCTGTGCACGAGGAGCAGGGCAACGCTGTTACTGTTATCACGGCTGAACTTGAAGATCCGCACGGTTACGGCAGAGTTATCCGCACCGAAAACGGAATAAGCGGCATAGTTGAGCAAAAGGACGCAACTGATGAGCAGAAGCTTATCCGCGAAGTGAATTCGGGCGCTTACTGGTTCAGAACAGCCGACCTCGTTGAGCTTCTCGGCAAGCTTACAAACAATAATGCCCAGCACGAATACTATCTCACGGATACGGTTTCGGCAGCGCTTGCAGAGGGAAAGAGTGCAGGAGCGTTCAAGTCCGAGAATGCCGATATCATCAAGGGCGCAAATGACCGCAAAGACCTGCTTGAACTCAACAATTATGCGCGCAATGCCGTTATCGAAAAGCACCTTGCAAACGGTGTTGAGTTTATCTGCACGGACGGAGTTATCATCGAGCGCGGCGTTGAGATAGGCGTGGGCACGGAGATACTTCCCGGCACGATACTCCGCAAAAAGACGGTTGTCGGCAAGAACTGCAAGATAGGCCCGAATACAGTAGTTGAGAACTGCACTATCGGGGACGACGTAAATCTCCACACGGTTCAGGCTTACGAGTCAACGATAGAGGCAGGCGTAAAAATCGGTCCATACGTTCATATCCGTCCCGACACCACTATCAAGAGCGGCGCTAAGATCGGCGATTTTGTTGAACTGAAAAATTCAGTTGTCGGCGAAAAGACTGCGATCGCACACCTTGCGTATATCGGCGACAGTGACATCGGCAGGAGAGTAAATATAGGCTGCGGAACAGTTACCGTAAACTATGACGGAATCACCAAGAGACGTTGTGTTATCGGCGATAACTGCTTTGTCGGCAGCAATACCAATCTTATCGCTCCGGTCAAGCTTGGAAAGGCAGTCTATACCGCGGCGGGAACTACTGTGACGAAAGATGTTCCCGATTATGCGCTTGCTATCGATCGCGGAGTTATGAAGGTGAACGAGGGCTATACGCTCCGTAAACTGAAGTCAAAGCTTGCGAAAGAGGGCAAGTAAAAACAAGATGAGGCTTTTTCTGGCGAAAAGCTGATAATGGGATTCTAAAGGGTTGTTAACCCTTTAGCGGATTCCAAAGGCAGAGCCTTTGGTGGGGTGTGGGGCAAAGCCCCGCATATAACCTCAAAGCGCTCCGCAAAGGGTGAATTAAAAAACAGTCCGGTGGACTGTTTTTTAAGAGGGAACGCCCTGCAAGTGAGGATGTTCCCTTATAAAATTCGCACTTTGATAAACAAAAAATGAGGCACCCATCAAGGTGCCTCAAGTGGTATAGATTGAAGAATTCGCAAAAAAACAACGACCTTCATTGACACCCTCTCAAAAAGCCAATCAAGGTCGCTGATTTTGTGGCTGACGCGCACCCTCTATACGCATCTGCCGATTCAGCAGCACATTACGCTGTGCCATATGGCTGTCTGCTTTGCTGCGGTCTGTGGAAAAAATGTTCAAGCGATATGAAGCTGATTTAGGCGATCAAACATATTATAGGCATTAATGTTGATAACAGCTTTCAGAGCTTAAGATCTTACAGTGACGATTAGTATAAGTGTATCCGGCGGAGTTTAAACCGGAAAGAGCAGAAACTATAACCATATTTGCCGAATTGTTACAGGACACAAAAATGTATCTGAATGTAATTATGCTGTGGTACGAACGCCGAAATATCGGTGTTTATCGCAACCAACAATTGTATTATAGAACAAAGATGAGATAAGTTCAATTGATTATATTGCTCAAAATTAGCAGTAAATTGCTTTGATGAATTTCATATATTTAATAGATAATATGTAAATAAACATTTTGATTAAATTTATATAAATATAATTCACAAGTATATAAATTTCTGAAATATTTATAAATTAAAAGTAAATTGCAATTTGAAATTGCCTATTTACAGCCTTTTTTCGACCTGTGCAAAAGTGCAGCACAAAAACGACATTTTTTCACAACATTTTTGGAAAGCAGCAAATGAGCAGCAAAAAATTCAGATTAAAACAAATACAAAAATAGGCCCTGAAAATTTTTTTGAAAAATATCAGTTTTTTTATCCTGAATGCCGTTTTTTTAGTCAAGACCGAAAAAAATAGAAGCTTTCGGCAAAAACCAAAAGCTTCCCGGAGGTTTATATGATCTTGTTGCTTGCGTCCTCAATGCGCTGTTCGTAGTATTGCTGCATCCACGGAAACTCGAATCCGCTGAAAAGCTTGAGACAACTGCGAGCGTTTCCGAGAGCGTCCTCAAGACCCTCGCTGTCTCCCGAACAGGCAAAAATATAAACGACTGTTATGAATATTTCAAGCAGAGTTGTGTCGTTCCTGCCGTGTGGCTTGTATCCGAACTTCATAAGCCTGAAAGCCTGTGTGTAGTGCTTTGCGGCGCAGTCCGTGAGTGCGAGCGCAAGGTACATATCCGCCTGCTGTTTCTGCGGTTTCTTTTGTGCAAAATTCTGCAAAAAGTTTATGTTGTCCGTGCGAAAATCCTCGGCGTCGCGCCATTGTCCGAGCTTGCTCAAAACTTTGAGCGATGCCACACAGTATGCGAATTTATCATCGCCGCTGAGTTTTTTTTCAGCCAGCATTTCAAGGTAGAACTGCGCGTTTTTCAAGTCGTGAATGCGGTCGTACAGTTCGACAAGCTGGAGAATATCTTCCACAGCGGGCTTTTTTGCGTTGTCTACAAAAGCATCGGCGTACTGCTCACAGAGATTCTTGGTGTATCCTTCTTCGGCAAAGACCTGATAGATCTCCTCGTATTTTTTCATCTCTGCGCCGAATGACGGCAGGAGAGCTTTGGCGAAACTGCTTTTTTTTCGTTCTGTCGGTGATATCATGTTGGAATCCCTCCGTTTCCATGACAACTCAACAACTGTAAGTTGAGACGATACTGCACAAAGTGAGAGGTTCGGCAGCGCTGTCTCAGGGAATGTTGCCATATTACTGCAAGAATAATTCTAACATAAACTTAACATTTAGTCAATATTTGAGGGGGAGCTTTCAAATAAATTTGTTGAAATGCACAAAAACTGAGACGTTTTTTCTATTAATCAATTTTTTGAACAAATATCCGCTTTTAAGACTATTTCAAGCTTTTATGGTATAATATAATTTAATCCGGGGAAGTCTGTCACGTCAGCGGTAGGATATACACAGTGCCGGTGCGGCAGGCTGTCCCGACGGAAAAGGGGTATTGATATGAAATTACTCGTGGTTGAGGACGAAATGCAGCTTGCCGATGCGCTTTCGGAGATCTTCAAAAGAAATATGTACAGCGTTGACACGGTATATAATGGTACAGACGGTCTGGACAATGCTCTTACGGGAGTTTACAACTGCATAATCCTCGATATTATGCTCCCCGGAATGAGCGGAATAGACGTTTTGCGCAATCTGAGAAAGGAAAAGATAAATACGCCCGTACTTCTGCTTACGGCAAGGAGCGAGGTCGAGGACAAGATAAACGGTCTCGACTGCGGTGCGGACGACTACCTGACAAAACCTTTTGTGACGGGCGAGCTTCTCGCGAGAGTCCGCGCTCTCACAAGGCGCAAGGGTGAACTGGTTGACGAGAACAGGCTCGACTACAATGGACTTGAACTCGCCAAGAACACCTGTAGCGTGGTATGGCAGGGAAACGACGTAAAGCTCAGCCTGAAAGAGTACCAGATAATGGAACTCCTTATCTCCAATCCGCACCGTATCCTGCCGAAAGAGCGTATAATCGAGAAGATATGGGGCTATGAGAGCGATGTTGAGTACAACAATATCGAGGTATACATATCGTTTCTTCGCAAAAAGCTTACGGCGATATCCGCGCCTGTGCAGATAAAGACTGCCCGCGGAATCGGTTATTCGCTTGAATAAGGAGTGCTGTTTATGTTCAAAAAAGCGCATCTCAGGCTCTTTTCGATAATAACCTGCATACTTGTGGCGGTTTTTGGTGCATTGCTCGGTTCGATAAATCTCATTACCGAGGCGGTCGTGCAGAATCAGTCGCAGCAGGTTCTGAAACAGATCGCAGAGGGCGTTGAGTACAATGATGTCACATCGACATTTACTTTCACAAAGCCGGAGGATCGCGACCGCCGCGAAGATGTTCCGCCGTCAAAGCCTGACGATGAACCCGATCCGAGCGGAGGTGCAGTTTCGGGTACGGCAACAACGAAAGCCGGTACGACCACGGAAACGGCTACGACAACTACTTCTGCGTCAACTGCCGTTACCGATTCCACGCGAACTCCCACACAGCAGAACACGAAGCCTCAGCAGCCGCAGACCGAAAACAGCGAAGATCCGCCTTATGCTGAACCCAAAACCGATTCTCCGACACAGCCTCCCACCTCACCGTCTCCTGTGCAGACAACGGCTGTTCAGCCCGCTGTTACGACAGCTCCGCCTGCAACGCAGCCCGAGGTGATACAAACTACTCAGCCGCAGCCTGATTTTCCGCCAGAGCCGCCGCACGACGACAATTATAACGACCGCGACCCGTGGAAACATTGGGATCATAACGATTATCCGCATTATCCCAATCCCGACCCTTTCAAGGGGTGGGACAAATGGTACTACGATAACGGCGGCTCAGAGGATCATCCCGAAATAGGTTCAAGTGAGCCTGATGATGAGACGTTTACGGTCGAGGACGAGTTCGGCAATGAAACGGCAGCCTTTTCGGTGGCGGACGGCTCATGCGGCAGTATAGTTCAGCTTGCCAATACCACGGAAACTACTGCGGGCACAGAGCCAAACAATGAAAACGGCGCCCCTGCGCGAAACGGTGAGCCGCCTATCGAACCTGTTCCGAAGTCGCTCGGCTCGATAGACTTCTTTATTATAATGGCTGATGACGAGGGAAACTACCTTGCTACGCTTAACAACGAGGATATCACCGAGGAGACGGCGCAGAAGTACATCACAGCTATTCTTGATGACGGCGCTCAGACGGGTATGGTCAATCATACATTTCAGTTTTACCGTCAGCCAAAGTCGAACGGCACGCTCATGGTTTTCACCGATAAGGGCGCGGAAATGGACACCCTTGCGCAGATGAAGCGAACCACTATTATAATAGGTGTGGTAAGCGTGGTGGTGCTTTCGGTTGCAGCATTTTTTCTCAGCAAAAAGAGCATTGAGCCTATAAAGACGGCATTTGAGCAGCAGAAACGTTTCGTTTCGGACGCAAGCCACGAGCTGAAAACTCCTCTGACTGTTATCTCTGCGAATGCAGATGTTCTTGCAGGAGAGATCGGCGAGAACAAGTGGCTGAATTACATCAAGTCGCAGACCGACAGAATGAACGTCCTTGTGAATGATCTGCTGAACCTCACAAGGCTCGAAAACAATACGACCGATTTCATTTGCACGGATTTCGACCTCAGCAAGGCTGCGGAGAATACCGCACTGCCGTTTGAGTGTCAGGCTTTCGAGATGAACCGAAAGTTCGTGGTCGATATTGAGAAGGGAATAACCGTCAACGGAAGCGAGCGCCATATAAAGCAGATGATGGCGATTTTCATAGACAACGCGCTGAAATACTCCAATGAGGGTGGAACTGTTAAGGTTACGTTTTGCAGGCACGGCGACAAAAAGGTGTTCTCGGTATTCAATACGGGACAGGGAGTAAGGGAGGACGAGAAGGAGAAGATCTTCGAGAGGTTCTACCGCAGCGATGAATCCCGAAACCGTGCAACAGGAGGCTATGGCCTCGGACTGGCGATAGCGAAGTCGGTTATTGATAAGCACAAGTTCAAAGTCCATGTAGAAAATCAGGAGGGCAGCAGCATTTGCTTTGTTGTTACAATGCCTTAATAAAAAGAATCCGCCTTTGGCGGATTCTTTCATTTTGTTGAAAAATATAATTTTAATAAGGGAACGCCCTCCCTTGCAGGGCGTTCCCTCTTAAAAAACAGTCCACCGGACTGTTTTTTAATTCACCCTTTGCGGAGCGCTTTGAGGTTATATGCGGGGCTTTGCCCCACACCCCACCAAAGGCGCTGCCTTTGGAATCCGCTAAAGGGTTAACAACCCTTTAGAATCCCATTATTTTTGCAAAAACTGTATAATAATAACAAAATCGTAAATACTACCGATAAGGAGATGATCTTATGAAAATTACACCTCAGATGTACAGTGAGATGAGCAAGGACGCTTCACCAAAGTCCAACTCAAAGGTGAATGTGCCTGTGGCATTTCTAATTGGCGGAGCTATCTGCGCACTCGGTCAGCTTATAATGTCTGTGCTTATGAACTGCGGTCTTGGCAAAGAAAACGCCGGAACGTGGACTTCGATCATTCTTGTGGGACTCAGCTCGCTCCTCACGGGGCTCGGCTGGTACGAGAAACTTGCCAAACACGCCGGTGCAGGAACTCTTGTGCCGATAACGGGATTTTCTAACGCGATAAGCTCGTGCGCGATAGAGGCGCGTTCAGAGGGGTATGTGCTCGGCGTGGGTACGAAGATATTCACCATAGCAGGCCCTGTGATACTCTACGGCTGTTCGGCGTCGGTTGTGTACGGCGTGATATACTATCTGCTGAAATAGCGGCTTGCGGCAAAAAAATAAGGCAGGGTCAAACCCTGCCTGCGTCAGATAAACAAATAAAAATAAATATGTGTAGAACAAAAGAAAGGAGACAACAAAACGAGTGTTAATAATTCATGATTATTTAACACTACAAGTATTATACTACTTTTACCCCGGAACGTCAAGAGATATTGCAAAAAAAGTTCTGAGCCGTCCGCAAATTCTGCTATTTTGCACAAGGATTCGACAGCACCCTGTTGCAAAGTACACAAATAGCGACATTATATGACATTAACATTTAAGCAGCGTGAAAATCAGAGTTTCTTGAATGTTGGAAAATTTCAATATTTATTGCTTAATTATTAAAAAGCCCTTGCAAGCTGTGCAGAAAAATGGTATAATTAATATACATTATGCTTGAGGCGGCGGCACTCCGCCAATTGTACAAAAGGAGAATAAAGAATTATGCAGTACGGACATTTTGACCTTGAAAACAAGGAATACGTCATCACTAACCCCGCAACTCCTGCACCATGGGCTAATTACCTCGGCGACCCCGAGTACGGCGCAATGATCTCTAACAATGCAGCCGGCTACAGCTTCGTTAAATCAGGTGCTAACGGAAGAATTTCGCGTTTCCGCTTTAATTCGGATATGGCTCTTCCGGGCAGATACATCTACATCAGAGACAACGATACGGCAGATTACTGGTCAGCTTCATGGCAGCCTGTAGGCAAGCCTCTTGACAAGTACAAGAGCGAGTGCCGCCACGGTACAGCTTACACAGTAATTACGGCTGATTATTCTGACATCAAGTCGGAGACTACATACTACGTTCCGCAGGGCAAGACCTACGAGGTATGGCGCTGCAAGATCACAAACAACAGCGACAAGGAGCGCAGACTCTCGGTTTACGGATTCGTTGAATTCACAAACGATAACAACTATGAGCAGGATCAGGTTAACCTTCAGTACACCCTCTTCATTACGCGTACAAGCTTTGAGCAGAACAAGATCCTTCAGCATATCAACGAGAATTCAGGAAAGGACGAGACCGGTTCAAACCACCGCGAGCGTTTCTTCGGAATGGTCGGCGAGCCTGTATCCGCTTACTGCGGTTTTCTCAACAGCTTCATCGGCCCTTACAGAACATACTCAAATCCTATTGCTGTAGAGAGCGGCAAGTGCAGCAACGACATGAACTTCAACTCCAACGCCTGCGGCGCGCTCCAGAGTGACATCACCCTCAAGCCCGGCGAGACCAAGGAGTTCATCTATGTTCTCGGACAGCGCGACAACGTTCAGGCTAATGCTATCCTCGATCAGTACAAGGAGGCTGGCAAGGTTGACGCGGAGATCGCTCAGCTCAAGAATTTCTGGCATGGCAAGCTTTCCAACTTCAAGGTCGAGACACCCTCTCCCGAGTTCAACAACATGATAAATGTATGGAATGCTTATCAGTGCTTTATCACTTTCATCTGGTCAAGAGCAGCATCTTTCATCTACTGCGGACTTCGCAACGGCTACGGCTACCGCGATACCGTTCAGGATATTCAGGGTATCATTCACCTTGACCCCGAAATGGCTGCTGACAAGATCCGTTTCATGCTCTCTGCTCAGGTAGACAACGGCGGCGGACTCCCTCTCGTTAAGTTCAACCACAATGCAGGTCACGAGAATACTCCCGATGATCCCGAGTATGTAAAGGAAACAGGTCACCCCTCATACCGTGCTGACGATGCGCTCTGGCTCTTCCCGACAATTGTCAAGTACATCGGCGAAAGCGGCAACAAGGGATTCCTCGATGAGGTTATTGTTTACGCAAACGGCGGCGAGGCTACTGTTTACGATCATCTCAAGAATGCTATCCGCTTCTCTATGGAGCGTCTTGGCAGCCACGCAATGCCCGCAGGTCTCCACGCTGACTGGAACGACTGTCTCCGTCTGGGCGCAAAGGGCGAGTCAACATTCGTTGCATTCCAGCTCTACTACGCTATGAGCGTTATCAAGGACATGGCAGCAGCAAGAGACGACAAGGACTATATCGCATACATCAATGACGTTCAGAAGAAGCTCGGCGATGCTCTTGAAGCTTGCTGGGACGAGGACAGATTTATCCGCGGTATCCGCGAGGACGGCGTAGTCGTTGGTGCAAAGAAGGATCCCGAGGCTAATATGTGGCTCAATCCCCAGAGCTGGAGCGTAATTTCAGGTTTTGCCTCCAAGGAGCAGGCTGACAAGGCTATGACAAGCGTTCACGATATACTCAATACTCCTTACGGTGCAAAGCTTCTCGAACCTCCGTACAAGGATCACTACTTTGACGGTGCGCTCATGCACATCTTTAACGCTGACACCAAGGAAAACGGCGGTATCTTTTCGCAGTCACAGGGTTGGCTCATTCTTGCAGAGTCTCTCCTCGGTCACGGAAACAGAGCGTTCGAGTACTTTATGGAAAGCTCGCCTGCTGCAATGAACGATAAGGCTGAGATCAGAGTTATGGAACCCTATGTTCACGGTCAGTTCACCGAGAGCAAGGCTTCACCGTTTGAGGGACGTTCACACGTTCACTGGCTCACAGGTACAGCTTCAACAGTTATGGTCGGCTGTATCGAGGGTATCTGCGGCATGAGACCCGATGCTGACGGCATTAAGATCGCTCCTTCCATTCCTGCTGAGTGGGACGGATTCAAGATTGAAAAGAACTTCCGCGGCAAAAAGCTCAACATTACAGTTGACAATTCCGCACACGCAGAGAGCGGCGTAAAGTCACTTACTCTCAACGGCGAGGTCCTCAGCGGAAATTATGTTCCCGCAGACAAGCTTGCAGACGTTAACGAGATCGTAGTTACATTAGGATAAAATAAAAAGACGGCGGATTTTAAAGTCCGCCGTTTCATCTTGTCAAAAAGGATAGTTTTAATAAGGGAACGCCCTCCCTTGCAGGGCGTTCCCTCTTCAAAAACAGTCCACTGAACTGTTTTTGAATTCACCTTTTGCGGAGCGCCTTTGAGGGTATTTGCGGGGCTTTGCCCCACACCCCACCAAAGGCTCTGCCTTTGGAATCCGCTAAAGGGTTAACAACCCTTTAGAATCCCATTATTAGTTTACGGCGGACATTTAAAGTCCGCCGCTTTTTATTCCGTTTCTTCCTCGTCCTTTTCCTGCGGGAGTTTCTCCACGCGGCAGGCTTCGATCCGGTGATGTCTTACTTCAAGGACGCTTATGCGGAGTCCGTCCGCGTCAAAATTCACGAGAGTTCCGTCCTTGGGGATCTCGCCAAGCTCGGCAACGACATAGCCGCCGAATGTATCGTATTTATCTTCGGGAAGCTCGACCTCAAGCTCCTCGCAGACATCGCTGAGGGAGGTCATTCCCGGAATGAGCCACTCGTTTTCGCCGATTTTTTCAAGACGTATTATTGTTTCGTCATCGTCATCATCGGCAAAGTCTCCGACAAGCTCCTCAACGAGGTCGGTTACGGTGAGAATACCGCTCATGCCGCCGTACTCATCTACGACAACGGCAAAGTGGTCTGCGCCGACCTGTTTCATGTGCTCGAAAAGACGGTCGGCTTTCATATTTTCATGGACGAAATAGGGTTCGCGCACGGCGTTTGCCATGATGTTTTCACGGCTCTTGTCATCAAGACGGAAATAGTCCTTAGCATCGAGAACGCCGATAACGTGATCGACATTTTCGCCGCATATCGGGAAATTCGAGTGTCGGGTGCGGTGGATAGTCTCCTCCCAGACGCTTATGTCATCGCTGCTCCAGAGTACTGAAACATCGGTGCGGTGCGTGCAGACCTGATCGGCTGTGAGATCGTCAAAGGCAAAAATATTCTTGATGATACGGTTGTCGTCCTCGTCGATAGTGCCTTTTTCCGCACCCTCGTCGGACATCATGAGTATCTCCTCTTCGGTGACGGCATTCAGCTCCTTGTCGGGGTCGATGCCGATAAGCTTCAGAATGACCTTTGCCAGCGCCTTGGTTATCCACATCATCGGTGCAAAAACCGCAGATATCACAAGTGAGACACGGGCTGTCTTTATCGCGGAGCTTTCGGGATTTCTCGCAGCAGCGCGCATGGGAACGATCTCTCCGAAGGCTATCACCAGAACTGCGACCGCAACGGTGATAAGCACGGCAAAAAGATATCCGAAAAAGGCTTCGGAAAACAGATCGGTTTTCTTTGCAGTCAGCTCAGCCAGCGGCTTTGCAAAGCTGTGGCAGGCGAGTGCGGAACTCAAAAGAGCCGCGAGCATGACGGCGCTGTGGGCAGCCGTGAGAAATTTCTCTCTGCGTTTCCACAGTTTTTTCAGGTTTTGTGATTTCTTGTCGCTGTTTTCGATGATCTTTTCGATTTTGCTGTCGCTCAGCGAAGCGACCGACGACTCGCAATATGTAAGAGCTGCGGTCATGGCAATAAGTACTATCAGCAGGATTATTTGTCCTGTCATTTTAAGATTCTCCTTTATACAGTTAATATTATAGTGGTGGTGAGCTGAAGTGAGCGTTCTTGCTAAAGTCTGTATAAAAGACGCGGTTTTCGATTACTGCCGTCGGGCGAAGCGTCCATAAAAATTTTCACCTCCGAAAATATCATTTCAGGGCAGACCGCGCGGATCCGGCGGAATTGCTCTGATGTTTTTAGGGAGTGTTGACACTAAGATAATATGCAGATTTTCGAGCATAAATTT
>OGDF01000782.1_pt1 | contig 49186 bp, 45 predicted proteins | sample 1570141 | NCBI WGS metagenome assembly OGDF01 (sample SAMEA4370581, study PRJEB24528) | human gut metagenome
AATTATTCGTAAATGGTCTGGATAATGCATGTGATGGTGCATCCCATACAAACACGTTCTGTTTTTTCTCAAAATATTCTGTCTGCTTCTCAAAAAGCCTGTGGTCTGCTGTAAGTCCCGGCAAAAACACTAACGTAATTTTCTGCTTGTCTATTATATTTACAAAATAATGGATGCAGCCACAGGATGTCTTATAACTGTTTTCTGTCATTTTCCGTCCCCTTTCCATAAACCATTTCCCAATGATTTATCATTTCCAGATATTCCTGTTCAAAAGCAGTTACATCATAATTTCCTGTTCTATACCAGCACTTCAACATCCCTTCTGAAGCATACAGAATTTCTTTGTATATACGAGCAAATTCTATATCCTTGCGGATGAAATTGAGATTCAAAATTGACAAAAGTAATTCCAATGTCGTTTGGGCAGCATCCTGTACATCCGGTTGGACGATGGATTGAATATCCGGCTCTGTTTCAAAGTATGAATTAATGGAAAACAGAGATAAAAATGTGTATTTTCTCATCACTGCACACTTAGCCATCAGACCTCGACGCATCATTTCAAAAAAATCATCTGTTTCATATACCTTATATTCACACATGTATTTTTTTGTTAAATCCGCTGCATGCTTCCATAGAAAAAGATATAGCTCCAGTTTATTATGAAAATAATGAAACAACAGTGATTTGGATATTCCAGCTTCTTCCGCAATTTCTGAGGTTGGTGCCTTTTTATATTGATTTGTTGCAAATACTTTATATGCAGCATTTAATATTTTAGATTGTTTTTCTTCCGACAATGCATAAAATTTATCATTCATAAACCACCTCCGTTGACCAATTCGGTTAATATGAGTATATACCCATTGACCGATTAACAGAAGACCTCATGTTATTAAATGACTAATGAACTTAGGATAATTTATAATAGACGTGTCTAATTCTCCTCTTCCCATTTATCTGTTTAACTCTATCTCCTCCCCAGATAGTGAAAAACATGTTTCCGATACTCTCTATATGAATCTTCATAGTTTTCTGTAAGATACCGCTCCTCCTGTAATATCTGCAAATGCAGCATGATAATAGCAAATGCAGATACTGCAAGTACAATAATAGCCAACCTCGCATACGGAAGGTTTTCTTCTATTGGATATTTCATTTTATCTTCGACCTCTCTTTTCTCTATCCAAACAGCATCCTGGCGGCTACCTCTAATTGTCTTCTTTCCTCTGCTTCTTCCGGCTGTAGCTGCAAGCCATGACACAATTCTATATGAGTTAACAATTAGCCACAACCTACGAAAAGTAGACCATTACACATCTTTTACAATAATACTTACAAACACAATTATCTCTTCTTATATGTGAATATAATCCCCACCATCGAAACCAAAAACACAACCGGTGCAAGTCTTACATATATAAATTCAAAACCATGTAAGATAGTTCCTGCCACTGCAAGTTCTGGATTATTATAATTCCAACCAATATAAGAACTTTGCATAAGTGCCAAAGCGATAAATATTATCATTATCAGTGAGCATAATACACTAAACTGAACTGCTATACAGACTTTTTGATACCTCCCACGAAATACCGATTTTCTTAATTCTACAAACAGGAAATTTAACACTCGTTCAGAAATTTTTGTAATTGTTCTACAAACTGTCCTATATGCAATCCATCCAAAAAAGAATGAGGTGCCTGTACAGAAATTGGAATCATAACTTTTCCATCTTTTTCATAGTATTTTCCCCAATCAAAAAGAGGTGTTGCATTCCTCTTCGTTTTTTCTCAATCAATCCAATTCCCTTTTCTGAATCAAGCTCCTTCACAATCTTCACACATGTCGGTTTAGAACATCCCAAATCATCCATCATATTTTCAATTGAATATACAATATATGCTCTATTCTGTTCATCAAACCAACCATTTTTGATTGAAAGAGACATTCTGTCAAGCATCAGACCATATAACAGCTTCGCATCACTTTACAATTTTTTGAATCTATTATCTTTAATCAGAAGTCTAGGAATCCGATCAAAAGAAAATTGTTCAGATTCAATTCCGTAGTAATAATTGAATTTTGGATTTTTGTCCATTATTCTTCTCCTCTCAGCTTTTTACTGTTAAAGCATTATTCATGATTAAACACCCCAAAATTCTTTGTTTTAAAATAAAAAATGGAATAAATCCACGCTTTCGGATTTATTCCCAAACATAATACAAGGGAAAGTACTAAATACTTTCCCTTGCATAAATTATATATAGACTTTTAAATTAGAGCCTTTGTAATAGGACAAAAAGTAATAATAAAAATAGGGCAAAAAAAATATCAAAAAGAAACTTAGTATTTCTCCGGCAAATAAAATATATATTATTATTATTATTGAAAACTATTATAAAATATCTTATAAAAACTTAATTAAAAGTATATATTATATCTTTAAAAAATCATTATAATTTAGTCTTAATATTGTTAATTATATTTAATTGTCAGATTAAAAATTTTAAAAAGCAAAATTAATAAAAATAAAAAGTCCCTAACTAAATTGAATTATATATTTTCAATATTAGTTAAGGACTAATTATATTATTATTTTGATATGGCTTTTGCCTTTTATTTTAATATTTGACTTTGCCTTTTAACAGCCTTTGTCTATTTTGCCTGCTCTGCGATAGCAGCCTGTGCAGCAGCAAGACGTGCGATTGGTACACGGAATGGTGAGCAAGATACATAGTCAAGTCCGATCTTATGGCAGAACTCAACTGATGAAGGATCTCCACCATGCTCTCCACAGATACCAACATGAAGGTTAGGATTAACTGGTTTTCCAAGCTTAATAGCTGTCTCCATTAATTTACCTACACCTGTCTGGTCAAGCTTAGCAAATGGATCGTTCTCGAAAATCTTGTTGTCATAGTAAGCGTTAAGGAACTTACCAGCATCATCACGAGAGAATCCGAATGTCATCTGTGTAAGGTCGTTTGTACCGAAGCAGAAGAAATCAGCCTCTGTAGCGATCTCATCAGCTGTAAGAGCAGCTCTTGGGATCTCGATCATTGTACCAACATGGTATTTAAGATCTACACCAGCAGCAGCGATTTCAGCATCAGCTGTCTCTACTACAATCTTCTTAACGAATTTAAGCTCTTTAAGTTCGCATACTAATGGAATCATGATCTCTGGCTCGATATCCCAGTCAGCATGTGCTTTCTTTACATTGATAGCTGCACGGATAACAGCCTTTGTCTGCATCTTAGCGATTTCTGGATAAGTAACAGCAAGACGGCATCCTCTGTGTCCCATCATTGGGTTGAACTCATGAAGGCTGTCGATGATTGCCTTGATTGTCTCTACTGATTTGCCCTGAGCCTTAGCAAGTTTCTCGATATCCTCTTCCTCTGTAGGAACGAACTCATGAAGAGGTGGATCAAGGAAACGGATTGTTACTGGGCATCCCTCAAGAGCTTCGTATAATTTCTCGAAGTCTCCCTGCTGATATGGAAGGATCTTGTCAAGAGCAGCTTCTCTTTCTTCTACTGTATCAGAACAGATCATCTCACGGAATGCAGCAATTCTGTCTTCCTCGAAGAACATATGCTCTGTACGGCAAAGTCCGATACCTTCTGCACCAAGCTCACGAGCTTTCTTAGCATCAGCTGGAGTATCTGCGTTTGTACGAACTTTAAGTGTTCTAAACTCATCTGCCCAAGCCATAACACGTCCGAACTCACCAGCGATTGAAGCATCAACTGTTGGGATAAGTCCAGCGTAGATGTTACCTGTTGTACCATCGATAGAGATCTCAGATCCCTCTGTGAATGTCTGTCCAGCAAGTGTGAATTTCTTGTTTTCCTCATCCATAGCGATGTCTCCACAACCAGATACACAGCATGTTCCCATACCACGTGCAACAACGGCTGCATGAGATGTCATACCACCACGAACTGTAAGGATACCCTGGGCAGCCTTCATTCCTGTGATGTCTTCTGGAGATGTCTCAAGACGTACAAGTACGACTTTCTCTCCTTTTTCAGCCCAAGCTTCTGCGTCATCAGCTGTGAATACAACTTTACCACAAGCAGCTCCCGGAGATGCTCCAAGACCTTTTCCAAGTGGAGTTGCAGCTTTAAGTGCAGCAGCATCGAACTGTGGATGTAATAATGTATCAAGGTTACGAGGGTCGATCATTGCAACAGCCTCAGCTGGTGTCTTATGTCCCTCATCTACTAAATCGCAAGCGATCTTAAGAGCAGCTGGAGCTGTTCTCTTTCCGTTACGACACTGAAGCATATAGAGTTTTTTGTTCTCAACAGTAAACTCCATATCCTGCATATCATGGTAGTGATTCTCAAGAGTCTCACAAACTTTAAGGAATTCAGCATATGCCTCTGGGAATTCCTGCTCCATCTGAGCGATTGGCATTGGAGTACGAACACCGGCAACAACGTCCTCACCCTGTGCATTGATAAGGAACTCACCCATAAGCTTGTTCTCACCAGTTGCAGGATCACGTGTGAATGCAACACCTGTACCTGACTCGTTATTTAAGTTACCGAATACCATTGGCATTACGTTAACAGCTGTTCCCCAAGAATAAGGGATATCGTTATCTCTTCTATATACGTTTGCACGTGGGTTGTCCCATGAACGGAATACAGCCTCGATAGCAAGTTTTAACTGCTCTACAGGATCTGAAGGGAAGTCTGTTCCTAACTGATTCTTGTACTCAGCCTTGAACTGCTCTGCTAACTCTTTAAGGTCAGCTGCTGTAAGGTCTACGTCAAATTTAACACCTCTGTCCTCTTTCATCTTGTCGATGAGCTGCTCGAAGTACTTCTTTCCTACTTCCATAACAACGTCTGAGAACATCTGAATGAAACGTCTGTATGAATCATATACGAAACGCTCGAATGCTGGATCTGGGTTACCAGCGATCATAGCTGCAACAACATCATCATTAAGACCAAGGTTAAGGATTGTATCCATCATACCTGGCATTGAAGCTCTGGCACCTGAACGAACAGATACGAGAAGAGGATTCTTAAGGTCACCGAATTTCTTTCCGTTAACCTCTTCCATCCATTTTACGCCTTCCATAGTCTGAGCCATAATCTCATCATTGATCTTACGGCCGTCCTCGTAGTACTGTGTACAAGCTTCTGTAGTGATTGTGAATCCCTGTGGTACAGGAAGACCGATCTCTGTCATCTCAGCAAGGTTAGCACCTTTTCCACCGAGAAGATTACGCATGGTCATGTTACCTTCTTTGAAGGTATAAACCCACTTGTTTGCCATTTTGCAATTCCTCCTAAATTTTATTTACTGGTATGGGATTGTCCCATCCATATACTAATTAATGTGTGCACTTATCAAAGCGCACACATTAATAATACCATATTTTTGCCAAATATCAACTAATTTTTGTCATCAGATTCTATATCAGCTTTTGTTTCGTCACCAGCTGCGGATGCTGCTTTTGACTTTGATCTTACTATAAGTACAATAGCTGCTGTAAGAGCCAGCGCAGCAAGTATTCCTATACCGATCGGAATGACCATTCCGTTTTCCATCAGCAGAGCTGAAAGAGGTACATTCTGATCTTTAATTTCATGATCTGAATCATCATTAGCTGCCTGTGGTACAGCCTGATCATCAATCGTTGTGTTCTGCTGTGCATCTGGAAGCTGACCATCAGCCTGTGGCTCATTTCCACCATCCGGAACTACTACTCCGTCATTGCCAGCAGCATTAGCAGCGTTTCCATTTCCGTCTGTTGTTCCAGCGCCTGCTCCATCTCCACCCGGTGTATTAGCATTCCCTCCGGCAGGAGTATTTCCGGCACCCGCAGCTGCGTTATTGGCACCTCCGGCTGCGTTTGCATTACCTGCTGTATTCTGGATGCCTGCTGTAGTTGACGCCGGTGAGTATACAAAATTGAAGACATTTTTAGACACATCTGATACGAGTGTTCCTGTCTGATTATAATTATCCGGTATATAGCCATCTATATATAAATATGCAATAACCGGTTCATCACCAACATTACCATAATATGTCCTACTGTCGGCAAGCTTATTTCCGGCTGCATCAACATAATTTACTGTATATTCAGCAAGTTCGCCCGGGATTCCATAGGCAACAACATAGTCCTGATCGCCATTTACCTCAAAAGCTGAATATGAGACTGTCTTATTGTCCCTGCCACTTAAACGTATTCCTTTTACATAATATTTGCTGTTATCATTTAACGAAACACCATCCTGAGCATCACAGCTTATCACATCACCATATTCCAGACCACTTACTGTTATTTTATCTCCGGAAGAATTAATTGACGCAGCCTCAGAATTACCTGAACCTTTTCTGACCTGGATTGCACCAGCTCCGGAAAAAGTTCCCTGTGCGCCACTGTAAAATGATACGGTATATGTGTACGAAAATGCGTATGCATCTGTTTTCTGCGAAAAAGCACTTACAAGAAATGTCAAAACAAGTGTAACTATAAAACTAGTTCGTTTTTTCATTTTTTCGAGCCCCCTTTCTCCAGAAAAAAGCAAGAATAAGAAGTACCACTCCCAATATAAATGTAAAGATTGATGCCGCAGACCATACATCGCCGGTTTTTACTCTCGGAGGAGTATTGTATGTTGGCGGATTTGGTGTCGTTGGGTTAGAATTGTCTTCTACGGCAAAATTCATCATAAGTTTTGCAAGTGTATCCTGATAAATATTACCCTGACTTTCTCCATCAAGTCCAACTGTAAGATTTACCGTACCATTCTCTCCCGGTTCCAATGTATCAAGTGAGAAAAAATCATCAAGCGAGTTTGTCGCTTCATTTAAGCCCTTTCCAGCAGTAGTCTCTTTTTCTCCACCGACACTTGTGCTGCTGTATATAGTATCTTCTTTTCCATCCGGATCCGTGTACGTAAGGATATATGTATATCCACCATTTTCTGCTACAGACTGTGCATCCTCAAGACTGCTTATAACGTCATTTGCCATATACCAGTTTGTAGATATATCACTGTCATTTTTTACTGCAACCCTGAAGTCTACAGTATCTCCCGGTTCCATTTCAGATACAGATACAGCCAGTTTATTTGAATCAAACGAGCTTACCATTTCTTTTCCATTAAAACTACATGAACCGGCATCTGTCGAATTAGTATTTGCATAGATATTGCCTGCAGATGCAAGGATAAGCAACATGCCTGCAATAGCCGAAATTTTTCTTTTCATATTGCCCTCCTTTAATTAATGCTTAAGCTTCCATCATCTGATACGTTTACATCGACACCCCATGCACTCTTTATTGCTTCTTTTGCATTGTGTGTCTGGACAGCATCAACGGTTGCCTCAAGAACAAATTGCGCATCATCATACAGAAATGTTGATTCTATCGTTGTAGTACCATCATCGTTTGTCGTAGATGTCTGTGAAACTAATTTTGCTAAATCGCTGTTTATTGAGATTGAATCTACAAACAATGGCGATGTCTGTCCACTCGAAAGAACTGATGTATAATATAGCACATTGCGTTCTGTTGAAGCTGCCGCTCCGTCCTCAACCCATCCATCATTGGTAAAATGGATCTGTATCATTGACGGATCAAGATCTGTTCTCTTTTTGGATCCATCCTCATCTGCCCAATAATGGTTTACGGTGACACGCACATACTGATCGATCGTTCCACTATTTTTTACAGCAAGCTGTTCATCATATTTTTTACCTAATACAACCTCTTTGTCACCTGCATTTTCAAGCATATCTGAAAGAAGTACACCTGTTGCTTCGTTCCATGCATCATCCTTATGCTGGTAATCTCTCCAGCTGACATCTGAACCATTTTCTATCAAAGTTACACCTATTGATTTCACATCGATCTGTGCGAGGTAATTGTCACTTAAATATGTCAATGTCGCTCTTGTCGAGCCTGCTGTTGCAAATACAAGCATACCTATTCCAATAGCTGCTAAAAGCACGGGAAGTTTTTTCTTTTTCATTATTCAACCTCCTCTTCTTTTTCATACTGTGCTGCCATAGACCAGTCAGCATCAGGTGCGGCAACCGGATTTCCATCTTCATCATATGTAACAGGAGTACATTCCTGAACTACAACTACATTAAAGCTGGCCTGAACTTTTTCTCCTACTGTGATCGATGCGATGATCGGTTCTGTCATTTCACCAACAGGTACGACTTTGCTATAATAATAGTATCCATCATCTCCTGTGGTCCAGTCAGATCCCTCAGCTGTTATTTCAAACTGGCTTCCTGCAATGACTTTTGCACGTACAAAACAGTCAACATCTCCTGTATTTTCTATTTGTATGGTTTTCTGCCAGTTTTTGAATTTTTCGCGGACAGTTGTTGTAGGGCCTACAGTGATAGGTACCCCTCCTCTTGCTGTCGCATATGTTGTGAAGTATGCAAGCGTCTGTTTTACAGATATGCCTGCTAACAATACAACTGCAGCAAGTGCAAATCCTGTAACAGCCCGACGCTGTTTACTCATCTTATTAAATGACTTTAATAATCGTTTCATTCCACTTCCACCCATTTCCATCCAGTTCCATCATATTCAAAATGGTTGACAACTCCGGTTCCATATATCAATCTGTTACTATAATCGTTTGTGAAATTTACATCAGCTTTTTCACCTGCGATAATTTTTGTCTTTACTGTATCAGAAGAAGTAACTTCATAGCTTCCACCTGCGTACACCTCTGTTACAGTCACATCTGCTCCCGCAGGAATTCCTTTTATTACAACACTATTTATACCACCGGAAGTAAACTCAATTGACGCAGCATCCGAAAAAACAACCTCTCCAGTGCTGTCAACTGCTTCTACGTCAAAAACAAATATAGGATTTCCAAGCTTTGTATTATAGCTTGCTAAAGTTTTATGTATCTCCAGATCACCCGTCAGTTCATGCTGTGAAGGTTTTAGATCAACCTCAATATTATCGTACACCCATGCATCTGATCCGCTTCCGCTGGATATAAACTCATTATTAGGTGCACTTACAAGATATGGTGTAAAATCATATCCGTATGTCTTTGATGAAACAGTGTCCACATAGACCAGATAAAGTCCGGTTTCCAATTCTTTGGATGTTCCTGTTCCGTTTTGTATTTCTACAGAGTCGCTTGCAGTTATTTCATCTTTTTGCACTATTTCAACGGCAGACGCAGCCATATCTGCCCATGCCTCAGCAGTTGTTTTATCACTTAAGCCGGATAGTCCTTCATCAAGCTTATTAAAATCATCTATTGCTTTAAAGCTTCCGGATTTATCTATAGATGCCACCTTGTATAGTTTTGCCTCAAAACCGGTACTTTTTAAATCATCCCATGAGTCTGGTACATCAATAGTAATAGAACATTTCTTGTCGACATCAATATCATTTTGTGCAAATATGTTATCACACGGCTTGGATAATAGCATAAACGCAGCCATAAGAACACATATTCCCCTTTTAAGTTTTAAATGCATTTCCATCCCTCCTGACTTTACCTGAATCTATATAAAATAGTTTTATCAATGACCTTACATATAATAATATATAATACCAAAAACACAACTCCAAGTACCATGGCTTCGTGCAAAGGTTTTATCTGTTTTGCATCTTCTACTACCAGCCCATCAACATCATTATTGGGTATTCTATGACCACGGATAAGCAATCTGTGTGTATTTATACCATAAGGTGTACATGTAGTTAAAGTACAGTAATCCTTATCTGATTCGATCTTTAGATCATTCAGATCATCAGGAAGAACTATTCTGATCTGGTCAACCTGATAAGTCAGAGTTTCTCCGAGAACATATATCATAAATACATCCCCCTCTGCCATCTGATCAATATCTGTAAAAAGCTTTGAAGATGTAAGTCCTCTGTGTCCGGATACAGCACAGTGTGTTCCATAGCCTCCAACCGGAAGTGACGTTCCCTCTATGTGACCGATTCCAATCTGAAGTATTTCTTTGTCTGTTCCATGATAAATAGGAATCGTAATATTTAATGACGGAATTTCTATATAAGCCATTATCCCATTGCCGGACACATCCAGAAGACTCTCATATTCTTCTCTTTGTTCATCAGTCATATGATACCGGTCATCATTTGATAACAGCTTTTCATTATATTCCTGTGCAGCCTCCAGCATCTTTTGTCTTTTTTCATCATCCAGGTTATCAACTGCCTGAACATATCCTGCGATCGCTTTTGACTGATGATATGAATTCCAATAATCGCTGATCGTCGGATATAGCAGTAAGGACAATCCTGCGAGCAGAACAATACCCAAAATGATCGTAGATAAATGTTTCCTCATAGTGCTCTCCTTACTGTTATATTGCATCTGCCCCCCTCATTATGGGGGAGCTGATGCATTATTGATCTTTAAATAAAATGTTACTGATTTTATATTATCTTACACGTTTTTTTGTCACAAGAAGAATTCCTGCACCAACAAGTAATACGCCACCTACAACGTAGATTGCTACACGGCCTGCACCACCAGTTGAAGGAAGTACAGAACCTTTCTGGTTAACAATACCTGCTGTAAGACTTCCCTCATCAACACTCTTTGTAAACTTGATCTCACCTGTTACCTTGTTACCATTTAAATCTGTAAGAGGTGAAGTTCCATTTGCAAGAGCTTCGTCAATGATAACATCATGATCTGCTGTTACAGTAAATGTTATATCATCAATTGTGTTGTATCCGTCAGGAGTCTTTGACTCATGAAGTCTGTACTGTCCATCATCAAGACCTTCGAATGAGAACTGTGTTGTATCATCATCGCCAATTTCTTTGTAACCGATCTTTGTTTCATCACCATTTTCGAGTTTTTTATAAAGCTCAAAAGCTGCACCCTTAAGTGGTTTATTATCAGCATCAGTTTTGTTAATGATAACTTTGTATGTAAATACGATTACAGTATCCTTTGGAGTTGTACCATGATCTCCGTCTCCCTCAGAGTTAGGGTTGTTAGAGAATTCAAGTGTAACCTCATTTTTATTTCCTGCAGAACCAATGACTGCTTTATCATTAAGTGTAGCTGTGTACTCGATTGTTACAATGCTGCTGTTTGTAGCACCGTATTTTTTAATGTCTGCACATTCAAATGAAAGTGAATTTGAAGATGCGTCATAGTTTGCAGTAAATGCATTTTTGTCAATTGCAACTCCGTCAACACTTACAGTATAATCCTCGTTATATGTAAGTCCATCTGAAAGTGTATCATGGAAATTAAGGTAATATGTGTCATATGCAGATACATTTTCTGCTAATGTAGCCTGAAGTCTGAATGGTACTGAATCTCCGATATCATAATCGGCTGAATCCTGCCAGTCTGTATAATTTCCGGCTTTATCTGTTGTATCGTTGATATCTTTAACCTTTTTCTCTACTGTTGTTGTTCCTGATTTTGGTTTTACAGTCTGATCTTTTACAAGTTTAAGAATAAACTCTGTATAAGATTTGTCTGAACCACTAAGTGAATCATCTTTATCTTTGATAAGATAATATCCGGCTTTAAGTCCTGTAAGCTTATAGCTTACATCTGTTGAATCAGCAGGTACAGAAACAGTCTGACTTGCCTTCTCAAGATATCCGTTAAGTTTCTCTGCTTCTGCAGTAGCCTTATCGCTGTTGCTTTCGATTTTAGCAAGTGCCTCGGCATAATCCTTTGCACTACCTAATGTATCCTGTCCAGCTTTTGAGATTCCCTCGCCCCATTTGATGTTTGAAAGTGTTGTCTCATCCTCTGAAAGATCACCAGTAAATATCTGGTAAGCCTCGTAAGTGTGACCAGGTATAGCACTATCGATTGTAATGCTATAAGTTTTTGCTTCGTCTGCAAATGCTGTAACTGACATTGCAAATGTCAGAACAAGCGCAAGCATAAAAGCAATGCTTCGTTTGATTGTTTTCATAATAATCTCTCCTTTTTAAATATTTTGTTTGTTGTGTTTATAGAAAAGTGATATTCCTGCCACGAGTACCAGCACGAATCCACTTAACATGTAAATCCATCTGTTGCCGCTTCCACCGGTTTCCGGAAGAGCATAAGCATTTTCTTTGTTTGTTATCTCAACAGTACCTGATTCTATGGCATTCTTTGATGTGTTTCCACTGTTTATATCACCATATGCCGTACCATTTTGATCAGTGTATATATATGAGGTAGTGTAGCCTGAAAGATCATTCTTATTATCTACACCAACTTCCTCCACATAATACTTATAATTATAATCCTTTGTGAGCTTTCCATTTTCATCAACAGGATTCTTTGGAAGATTGGTAAATGAATAGCTCCAGTTTCCACCACTGTCAGGTGTTATTTCTACATCATCACCATATACTTTATCCTGGCCATTCTCGTCAATCTGATGAAGTCTGATGTAAATACTTCCTTCTTTTCTGACCTTACTATGTCCATCTGAATTCTGCCATACTTTGTTGACAGTTATGGATGTTGTAGGAACAGCTTCATCTTCTACATATTCAGTACTATAACTGTTTGCCAGACTGACTCCTGCCAGTTCACCTGGCGCAGACACAGGATATTTAGATGTATCCGGTGACGCAAAGTAGAACATATATACAGGCGGTTCATCAGGCAGTACATATCCATCCGGTGCTTTTGTCTCTACAACATAATACTGCGTATTGTAAGACATAGTCTTTGCATCATATGATATCTCGATTTTTCCCGAACCATCTGTGACATATTTGCCGGCAGGAACATATCCATCTGCTGTCTTCTTTGGATCAGTGCTGTCAGGATCATATTTGTATAATTCAAATTCTGCTCCAGGCAATACTTTGCTAAAATCTCCTGCTTTTGTCTTAAACAATACATATGTATTATTTTTATAGGCAAAGAATGATGATTCCGCTTTAGTGTATTTTATTTCAGTTTTTGTTTCTGTATTACTCTTATCAATGCCATCAAGCGAAACAGTATTTGAAACATTAAATCTTGGCTTTCCATCTCCCCAGGCATTTAAGATATCCGCTTTCACTGTGTATGTGTATGTGAGCATAATAGCCTTGCCATCAGGAATAACAGCATTTATCGTTTTAACTGACGATTGCCAATCATTAGCTGTCTCATCCGAAGAATATGTCCAGGTGCATCCTGAAATATTATCCCCTGCTTTATAAGTTCCATCAGATTGTTTGATTGCTTCTCTGAACTTAACTGTACCCGGAAGAATATCTATCTGCCATCTGGCATCTGTATCATTATAGGATCTTTTCGAATAGGTCAGTATATCTTTCAGATTAAGTGTCTTTCCTTCACCTAAATATGTTTGTGCTGAAGGATTTATTATAACCGTATAGTTGAGTTTGTGCTGGTCATCATCCCAGCTACCATTTTTCGTGATAACCTTTTCACCCTGATCAGGTTTTTCGGAATCCTGATTTTTAGGCTTTGTAATGATCTGTGTCTGGCTTGCCTCACCGATATCATCGTTCTTATCGGATTTCGCTTTTGCAGTATTCTTGTAGGTTAAAGCTTCTCCGTCCGCAAGACTTTCTGCACTGTCAGCATTGCACTTGTAGATAAGATAAATCGTAGAGCCTTCATGCCAGCCTGGAATATCTTTCCCATTTGGTTTTTCTATAACTGTAGTAATGACCTCATGGTCACCATCCGTTGTTTTTTCAGATGATGTCCTGACCCCTGCAGTGCAGTATAAACTTCCGCTCGAATTATCTACATCATATGTTTTTCCATCTAACGAAGGATAATCATATCTGCTATTCTCATTATTATACTGCAATTCAAGCTGCACATTTTTGACTGATACCCCCTGAGGCATTGTATCTGTTACCGTATATTTGGTGGAATTTTTATCCATCAATATACTTACTATCCAGATCAGAGTTCCATCATAATTTTTATCCGTAGTCTTGATCGTGGTATCGGATGTCACTCCTTTACCATTTGTTTTTGTAATTTTTGACTTAACATCTTTCTTTGACTTGAATTCTGCATTAGCATCTACATCACAGAATTTAGATGTATTTTTATAAGTCATCTCACCACCGGCAGAATAATCGGCATATGATTCATAATCAAATGTAACTTTCATTCCCTCTTTACCGACATTTTCCGGCGCATAGGCATCCTTAAATTCAAATGAGAATCTGCGGAATTTCATATCTGTATCAGATGAAAGCTTATTCCAGTCATAATCTGTATCACCACTTTTAACCTTTAATTTAGTTATATGGTCACCAAATAATTCTTTTGCATGATCAAAAACTTTCTTGATCTGCGCATAAGTCATATAATGAGTTGTTGAATCCCCAACACTGCTTGTAAGCTCATCACTGAATGTTGCGCCTTTATCCACGCCTCCCTGTGGGATTGTGAATGACGTCTGCCATGTCAGCTTATATCTGCTCTCAGATGGCTCATCCACATCACCTTTAAGTTCCTTTGTTAATGGAACATCCCATTTTGATCCCGGAACAGTAATTGTTACATCTTTATTTAATTCTACATCCTTTTTGAATACAGCCCGGTTATATACCCAGTAATCGTTATACTTCTGATAAGCTTTTGTCTCATATGTAATTACATATGTGCTGTCATTCTTTCCATTACCGATCTCATTAAATGTTATACCTGAAATTTTACCATCCGTACCATATTCAACCTTTATACCTTTGCATGAAGTATCCTGATCTGATGTGACCGCAAAATTTATGGCATCCTTTAACATTTCATCAGTAACCTTAGCACCAACTATATCATTGCGCTCTTTATTTACCGTTATCACCCATTTGATAACCTGATCTTCTTTATCATATTTACCCTGCTTATCCAGATCATTTCTGGTATAGCTTATGGTACTGCTTGCTCTGTCTACAACTCGCTCTAACGTATCCTTGTTTATCGACTCAACTGTAACATTATTTACAGCCGATGTCGGCGCAGCATTATAGCAAAGTGATGTATCATAATAATATTTATATGTAATCTGACAGCTTTCTCCTGCCTCAAGCTTTGGCAGTGTAGCACTCAATGTATAATTATGATTATTATCATCATTATTTTCATCAGCCACAACCGCAGCAGTATATTCATTGCCCGCAGGCTGCCCATTTTTTGTTATCGTATAGGTAAACTTAGATGTATCTACAGACATCCTTCCTGCCTTTAACACATCATTCATAGATATAACATCAGGTGTTCCCTTTTCAGATGATACATCTACTACATATTCAGCATATTTACCATTTTCATCAATATTTAATGTGTTACTTGTTGTATTTGATTTTTTAACTGAAATATCGTAATGTAAACTATCTTTTTTATCCCAGTTGATATATTCTTTATCAATTTCAAGAACCGCATCTCCGCCGATCTTGATAACAACGGTTCCATCCTCTTTTGTCTCACCATATCCGCTGGCATTAAAGCCTACTCCGGCTGATACTGTAGATGTTGAACTGTCGAGATATCCATCATTAAATTTAATGAGTACCGCAAAAGTCCCATCATCATTTTTAACAAACCTGTAAACGCATGTATCAGTACCATATTCATCTGTATACTGACGCCACTTGTCACAAAGACTATCAGGAATTGTAATATCTTCGCCATAAGCCATATAATAATTATTATTTATATTTCCATTAGCATCTTTACATTCATCTTTGCTGATTGAAAAAGTCATTTGAACCGAAAACTCAAATGTCCTATTATCAATATTCCATTCAACAGGTATTTCTCCGTCAACAATTGTCTCTGGCGGACTGCTCAATTTAGCTAAATTTTTATATGCCAGAGTTTCTCCGTCAACTGTAAAATCAGCCTGATCCTGATCCATAGCTGATGCAGGTTGTATAAGTCTATATATTGTTGCACTAAGAACCAGCACTGCCATTGAGACTATAAACACAGCCAGTCTTTTACGTCTTTTTACTCTTTTAAGCCGCTCTGTTCCAAGACGTTCCATATCCTTATCCATTCTGCATCCTCCTTTCCATATTTCCTTTATCAATAAACATTGTACCGCAAACCGGTAACATAAACTTCAATGTATGCAGACTAATTTGTATTAACAGCTCCAATTTCGTCTGCCGGCCATATTTTAAATTCAACTTTTCCAACTACCTGCTCCTCTGAAATACACCCGATCGCTGTGTTTCTTGAATCAAGTGATACACTCCTGTTATCTCCCATAACAAATATCTTTGATTCAGGAACCTGATACGGCAGCTCGATATTACAATCTCCGAAAGCCTTTTCTTTCAGATATGGTTCATCTATTGCTATATCATTAACATATACTGTTCCATCCTCAGAAATATTAACCCAGTCGCCTGGCATTGCGATTACTCTTTTTACCAGAATTTTGTTATTATAATAAAAGGCAATTACTTCTCCGGTTTTAAAATTACTTCCTTTTGAAGCTACTAACACCTGCCCCTCCTTTAATGTAGGGGACATAGACGTTCCCGTAACCTGTAAAACAGGGAGCCATAAATTTGATACAAGTACTGCAAGTGCAGCTACTACCAATAGAGTTCCTACTGTGTTATATAATGTTGAAGCAAATTTATTATTATATTTGACTCTTCTAAGCTCCTGTCTTAATTCTTTTATTCCAAGTTCTTCGCTGTATTTATTTGAATCATCAGACTCTACAACACTCCTTATCTGTTCATCTGATGAGTTTTTTTCCTTTTTATCATGTTTTTTATTTTCTTTTTTCTCTGCTTTTTTTTTCATACTTTTTATCTTAGCTTTCGCTAATGTGTGTATGAACTTTTTATATAATTTATTTTTCATTATTCTCTATTTGCCAAATTATTAGATGCCAGTGAAATAACAGATGCAAATTTTTGGATCTGCTCTGTTGCACTATTGAGCTTTTGAATTGCAGCATTTATATCACCCGACTTTTCAACTTCACGTTCAAGCGTGGCAATATGCTTTTTGGTTTCATCGAGTTCTTTTCGAAGGTGTTCCACCTCTTTACTCCTATCCAGTAACATTTCCAGAAGTTCGCTTCTGCTTAATTTCTTTAATTCCTTAGCTTCCATTGATCTCCACCAGATACAGAATATTAATATATAGACAACCAAAGTATATAAAATACAACTTTGGCTGTCCAACATTTATAATAATAGCATATTCTTTTTCATTTGTCTTTAACTTTTTTCAAAATTGCTTTAATTTTGATTATAATTCACAGTTTTTATCTCAAATTATACAAAAATATTATTAAAATTCAAACTTCTTAGCAAAATACTGATCAAGTTCATCAATTTTAACTCTTTCCTGCTGCATTGTATCACGATCACGCACTGTAACGCAGTGATCTTCCTCTGAATCAAAATCGTATGTAACGCAGAATGGTGTTCCGATCTCATCCTGACGACGGTATCTCTTTCCGATCGTTCCTCTGTCATCGTATTCACAGTTATATGTCTTAGAAAGCTGTGCAAATACCTTTTCCGCACTCTCATTGAGTTTCTTTGAAAGTGGAAGTACACCTATCTTTACAGGAGCAAGTGCAGGATGGAAATGGAATACTGTTCTTACATCCGGTTTTTCCTCTGTTCCGATGTTTTCCTCATCATAAGCTGCGCAAAGGAATGCAAGCACTACACGGTCAGCACCAAGTGATGGCTCAATTACATATGGAAGGTATTTTTCATTCTTCTGATCATCAAAATATGTAAGATCCTGTCCTGAAGTTTCCTGATGACGGCCAAGATCGTAATCTGTACGGTCAGCGATACCCCAGAGTTCACCCCATCCGAATGGGAATAAGAACTCGATATCTGTTGTTCCTTTTGAGTAGAAAGCTAACCCAGCAGGATCATGGTCACGGAGTCTCATCTCATCTTCTTTGATTCCAAGAGATATAAGCCAGTCACGGCAGAAGCCTCTCCAGTACTGGAACCACTCAAGATCTGTTCCCGGCTCACAGAAGAACTCTAACTCCATCTGCTCGAATTCACGTGTTCTGAATGTGAAGTTACCCGGTGTGATCTCGTTACGGAATGATTTTCCAACCTGTCCGATACCGAACGGGATCTTTTTACGTGATGTACGCTGTACATTCTTGAAATTCACGAAAATACCCTGAGCAGTTTCCGGTCTTAAGTAAACTGTATTCTTTGCATCCTCAGTGACACCCTGGAATGTCTTGAACATAAGATTGAACTGTCTGATATCTGTAAAATTGTGCTTGCCACATGAAGGACATGGAACATTATGTTCTTTGATGAAATCAACCATCTCTTCATTTGTCCATCCATCAACTGATGTTTTAAGTTCGATATCATTATCCTGGGCAAAATCCTCAATGATCTTGTCTGCTCTGAAACGCTCATGGCACTCTTTACAATCCATAAGAGGATCAGAAAATCCTCCAAGATGTCCTGAAGCAACCCATGTCTGCGGATTCATAAGGATGGCGCAGTCAACTCCGACATTGTATGGATTTTCCTGTATGAATTTTTTCCACCATGCTCTTTTTACATTATTTTTGAGTTCTACTCCGAGATTTCCATAATCCCATGTATTTGCAAGACCTCCATATATTTCTGAACCAGGATATACAAATCCTCTCGCTTTTGCGACCTGAACAATTTTATCCATTGTTTTTTCCATGTCTACTCTCTCTCTTTCTTTAATTATTTAAATATAATATAGGTGATATATGAAGCTTCTTCTTCATTATCATCCTTATCAAAATCAAATGTAACTTCCTGTTCTTCTGTAACAGCATTTAAAATATCATCATCACTTACACTTCCACCAGAAGCTTCTGTAGATTCAGTACTTTCTGTCTGGCTTACGGGTTCTGCGGCTTCAGTATTTTCTGTGCTGTTGGCACTCTGGTTAAAAATATCATATCCACTTCCGACTGCAACCGTTTTATCATCAACCAATTTAACATTATCTACAGACGAAAATAAAATATCTGATTCTACATGTATATTCGATGTACCCTTATATATTACAACCTTGTACCCTTCAGAATCAATAAAATCTTTTTTGTCACAGCTTTTTGCTTTTCCACCTTCTATTGAAGCAAATTCTGCATCGAAATCATACCCGGCAGCAAGTGCTTCCGCAATTGTTCCACAGAACATATCTGTTCCATTAAATGCTGAGTACTCTTTAGATGATCCGTAACTTACTGTAAGATGGGCTTTGCCATCCTCAACATCCAGACTTTTTAATTTCACATCTCCATCATCTGATTTATTGTAACTATCAATCTCACTATTGACATATTTTTCAAGGTCATCTTTATCGTATGTGCCCGTATCAAATTTTTCTACGTCAGTAGAAACTATCGATCCGTCCTTAAATGCAAAAACTGTACTGTCTGCAGTATCATAATCCGTTCCGCATCCTGACAACATTCCTGCACAAAGGATTGAAAAAAAAGTCATTGTCAAAATTTTTTTCATATCGGCCTCCTGAGTTCAAATCTCTGTAATTATACCCTTTTCATTTTGCTATTGCAACTATATAAATGATGCAGAGTTAAATGTATGATGTACATACACCTGCAGATATTCTTTCATAATCCGTTTCAGTTCCGCCAGGACCTCATCTGAAACTGTAAAACTGAACAGTTTTTTTATGTCCGTGGCTATAATATATTGCAATGTATATCTTGTGTCATCCAATATGTACATTCCCGGAATCTGTCTGCCACATTCATCACAGAATATACCGCCTCTTTGCACAGAAAATTTATGAAGATCATCCTTCGAATGGCAATGCATACACGAAAAAACCGATGGTCCTTCACCATTTACAGCCATAGCCTTAAGTTCAAATATAACACGCACCAGCTCATTGTTAAAAGATTTCGATTCCAAAGCCCTTAAAGACTGATACAATAACTTAAGCATTTCAACTTCATCATTATTCTCCTGGCAGAAATATTCTGCAAATTCGAGGAAATAAAATCCCATGCATACTGCTTCTAGATCTTCTGTCAGTTCCCTGAAATAATTGCTTATTGAAGCTTTTGATAAATTGTATGCTGATTTTCCTTCAAATAGTTCAAATTCGCCGAATGCAAAGGGATTTGAGCCAGCAAGCAGCTGGCTGTTCGGTCTTCTTGCACCCCTTGCAAAAGCTGTGATCTTCCCTCGTTCTTTCGTAAGTATCGTTATTCTTTTGTCATAATCACCTACAGGCATTGCGGTCAATACCATCCCTGTCAACACAACCGACTGTGACATCTTTTTCCCACTCTTTATCGCACCTTTGTTCTTTTTCTGAATTTACATATTTAAGATAGTCTGTAACTTTTCCTGTTCTGCAGAAATCTTCCCAGGTTTTCTCCATATTGCATATCCTCCTAATATTTTTGCAGCCTAAAATAAGTAAGATACTGTTGTTTCTATATATTAGGATTTACAACATGGTTTTATATATACCCGCAAAAAACTGGTAATAGATGCTGCAGTTTATTCTTCTTCTTTGTAACCAAAGTTTTTAATAAGAAAATCGCTGTCACGCCAGTCCTTTTTTACCTTGACCCAGAGTTTTAAATTTACTTTTGACTCAAGAAGCCTTTCTATTTCATATCTGGAATTTGTACCGATCTTTTTAAGCATGCTGCCCTGTTTTCCTATTATGATACCTTTATGGGAATCACGCTCGCACACTATGGTTGCATCTATATCAATGATCGGCTGACCTTTGCCTTTTCTTGTTTTCATACGGTCAATAGATACAGCTATACCATGTGGAACCTCATCATTTAATGCGTGAAGTGCTTTTTCTCGTATGATCTCTGCACATATTGCTCTCTCCGGCTGATCAGTTATAGTATCCTCGTCATAAAACTGCGGACCATATGGCAGATATTTAAAAATCGAATCTATTACATCATCTGTATTCTGTCCCCGGAGTGCAGATGTCGGTATGATTTCCGCAAAATCATACACCTTTCTATAAGTATCAATATATTCAAGTATTTTTTCTTTTTCTACTGTATCAACTTTGTTTATCACAAGAATCACTGGTGTGTTTGTTTTCTTTAACTGCTCTATTATATGCTGCTCTCCTGCCCCGATAAAATTGGTAGGTTCAACAAGCCAGAGTATAACATCTACTTCGTTTAATGTGTGCTCAGCAACATTTACCATATATTCACCAAGTTTATTTTTTGCCTTGTGGATTCCCGGCGTGTCAAGAAAGACGATCTGTCCTTTTTCCATATCAGTATAAACAGTCTGGATCCGGTTTCTTGTTGTCTGAGGCTTATTTGAAGTAATAGCAATTTTTTGTCCTATGAGTCTGTTCATAAGAGTAGATTTTCCCACATTAGGTCTTCCTATTATTGTAACAAATCCTGATTTAAAGTTGTCTGCCATATGATTTTCTCCTATATCCGTAAATCTTTCTGATACCTTTGTTTATATATATAACTTTTCGATATTTTCAAACATATCTGCTTCGTCTTTTATCGTGTTTTCGTTTCCTATTACACATATACTCTCAAATTCAAGAATAGATTCTATAAGAGGTGCGAGTGCTCTTATATCCTCAGGTGATGCATTTAATATCTCATCCCTTTCACGCTGGATCTGTTCAAACGTAATTCCCTCAAGATATGCCGTCATTGATCTTTCGCCCTTTGCCTCCGGATTAAGAGGTGTATCGATAGCACTGAACGTTCCGATTATATATTTTGTCATGTCATGGTCATCAGATGAAAAGTTCCTTACATATTCAGGTATTCTGCTGTATATTTCGTTTGTTTCACGCAGTTTCGGATCCCTGTAAGACACAAAATAACTCTCGCCGCTTCTTAAAAATGAAGCCATACAGCCGTATGCACCGCCTTTAACCCTGACATTGATCCACAAATAATCATAGCTTAATATTTCCCGTAAAATCCTCAGCGCTCCACTGTAGTTAAATCCTTTTTCTACAAAGTTACCTGTTCTGGCAACATACTGTATCTGTGAGGCATCCATGAAAGCTTCAGTCTTTATGTTCTTCTTTACTTCCTTTATAGCTCCGACAGGACTATTTTCGTTTAGCTTTAGGATAAATTTATTTAACTCGGCCTTTGCATTTCCGTATGATGTTTTATTTCCTGTAAAGCTGACAAGAAGCCTGTTACGGGCAAATATTTTATCCGAAATACTTTTAAGCTTATCTACAACAGCCTGCGGTTCATTTTTAAGTTGTTTTTCTATCTCACATATAGATCTGTAGAATCCAACTCCTTTTATCTTATCTCTGTAAAGAGCATTTCTCGAAAAGCTCGACATACTGCGCATTGCTGCAACATAATGGCCTGCGCTGCTTAGATTAACCTGAAGTCTTGCTTTTACCCTTGATACGATTTCAGTAAGTCTCTTTATATCACTATAATCAGAATTATTTATCATTTCATCTGTAAGAAAAAGCGCTTTTGAAAGGTTTTTCTCGAGGACTTTTATTTTTATCTCATATTTAAAAATGAGAGCGTCTTTATCCGAAACATCTGTATATAGAGAAACACCCGAATTTATGCCGCCTGTGTATATATTGATCGCATTTGACAGATCAATATAACTGTATTCTTTTGTATTTACATATCCAAATACAGAATTGAAAAATCCAAAATATCCAAGGTCATCCGGATCCATGTCATTTACGTCAAACATAAGAGTAATATAATCTATTCCGTTTGATTCGATTTCATGTCTTACAAGTGTAACATCTGATAAATTTTCTTTAATATTTGAGAATCCAAGTGCTTCTCTTTTCAGATCACTTCTTTTAAGCATAGGAAGTTTTCTTAAATCCTCATCTAAAGATGGCTCTTCCTGATATTTTCTAAGGCTTATTGTATCATCTATAAGTTTTTGTATTTCTTCATCTGAAAGGCTATCCTTATATGCTTTTAATTTGTCCGCAAGTTTTTGTTCTTCCTGCGCGTTTTTATTTCTTGCCGGTTTTACAACAACTTCTGAACCATGGGTATTATCAAGTAAATATTTCTGAATAAGCTCCTCAAAATATCCGGTATTTATCTTATCCCTCAGTTTTGCAAATGTATCCAGACACTCAAGATGTATAAATGGTTTCATATCATCAAAAAGCCAACTGTCCATACAATTCAGTCCGAATAATAATCCCTTTGGAAATTGTCCAAAATCAGCTTCCCTGAACTTGAATTCATTAATATTGATTCCAGCAAGAAGCGCCTCTTTATTTATGCCATTTTTAACTATCTCTTTAAGAGTATCTGTTATTATTTCATTAAACTTTTCTGCATCGCTTATATTGGCATTTTTGGCTACGATCGAAAATACAGGCTGTAAGATTCCTGCATCATATGAACCATATACGTCCTCTCCTATACCAGCCTCTATAAGCGCTTTCTTAACAGGTGCGCCCGGTGCACTGACAAGTGCATAATCGAGTACATCAAACGCCTGATACAGCATCTGATCTAAGGAATCTGCCACAACCCTGTTATATGATAAATATGTCTTATTTTCCTCCGGATCATCAGATGCTATAGAATACTCTGACTCCACATATTTTACCTTGTCGAAAGCTTTTTGCGGTTTTATCTGTGAATCAACTTCCATATAATCATATTTCGACAGATATTCTTCATCAAGCCATTTAAGTCTCTCAACAATATCCATATCTCCATATAGATATATATATGAATTAGATGGATGATAATATTTATGGTAAAAATCAAGATATTTTTCGTAAGTCAGTTCCGGTATGTGAACCGGATTTCCACCTGAATCTTTGCTGTAAGTATTATCTGGAAACAGTGATCTATATATCTGGTTTGACAGCACTTCATCGGCAGATGAATATGCTCCCTTCATTTCGTTGTAAACAACTCCATTTATAGTTATCGGAGCATCTTTTGATTCAAGTTCAAAATGCCAGCCTTCCTGTTTAAATATCTCCTTGTATTTTGTGATATTCGGATTAAAAACGGCATCCATATAAACATCCATGAGATTCTTAAAATCCTGGTCATTGCAGCTTCCGATCGGATACATTGTCTTATCAGGATATGTCATTGCATTTAAAAATGTATTAAGTGATCCTTTTGCCAGTTCAATAAAAGGATCCTTTACCGGAAATTTTTCAGACCCACATAAAGTTGTATGCTCAATTATATGTGGAACACCTGTTTCATCATCCGGTGTAGTCCTGAACCCAATATAAAATACCTTATTTTCATCGTTATTTGAAAGTACAGCTATTCTTGCTCCACTTTTTTTATGGCGAAGCACATATCCCATTGAAGCCACATCCGGAATATTATGTTCGTCCAACACCTCATATTGTTTAAGGTCATTTATAGTCATTAACAATTCCTCCTAAAATGCGATGTTTTTAGTATACCACAAAACATTAACAAATAATATTACTTTTTCAAGTTGACATCCAGCTGCGGGAATGGGATTTCTATATGATTTGCATCAAGTGCATTTTTTATATCCTCTGTCATTTTCCATTTAAGTGTCCAGTAATCTTCATTCTTTGCCCATACCCTTATGCCCATCTCAACTGCACTATCCTTAAGCTCAGATACAAATATGTCGATTGGCTCTCCTTCAAGCCTGAGAACCTGTGAGATTGCAACGTTATTTAAAACATTTTTAGTTTTCTGCAGATCCGCACTATAGGATACAGTGACATATATGTCTATACGTCTTTTTTCCATCATCGAAACATTTGTAATGCACGAATCTGACAATTTACCGTTCGGGATAAGAACAACTTTATTATCAATTGTTTTAAGTCTGGTATAAAAAATGCTTATATTTGAAACCGTTCCCTCCTCACCTGTTGTATCATCAATTATATAATCTCCAAGCACGAATGGTTTTAATAAGAGTATAAGCACACCGCCCGCAAAGTTTGACAGGCTTCCCTGCAATGCCATACCTATTGTAAGACCTGCTGAGCCAAGTACTGCAACAACCGATCCCGTAGCAATGCCAAAACTTGATAAAATTGCCATAACTAGTATGAAATACAATGCATATTTGATAAGTGATGTTAGAAATGTACCGACTCCGTCATCTATATGGCTTCTGTCAAATCCTTTTTTTATAACCTTTACAACACTTTTTATAATCTTAATACCAACAAGAAGTACTATTATTGCGACAATGATCTGAACTAAAAAACCAATGACCGCCGGGGTATATTTATCAAGATATGTTTTTACTACTCCCGGATTTTGCACAAATTCTTCTACCTCAGTACTTGCTGTGGCAAGACATACTATATTATACATATTTTCTCCTTAATCTAAAAATCCCCCGGATAAAACAAAAATCCGGGGGATTTAAATAAAAGTTTATTTTATTATTCTTACTCTAAGTACACCATCGATTGCTTTGATCTTGTCAGCTGTTGCATCAGATACAGGTGAATCCACATCAAGAAGTGAATAAGCATATTCACCTTTTCCTTTGTTCATAAGATCTGATACATTTACATCATCAGAACCGAGTATTGTTGTGATCTGACCGATCATTCCCTTAACATTTTTATGGAGGATTCCGATTCTTCCAGCCGCAGAACATCCACCCATGCTGCAGTCAGGGAAGTTTACTGAATGGACGATGTTTCCATTCTCCAGATAATCTCTGATCTCACGGACAGCCATTATCGCACAATTATCCTCTGATTCTGCTGTTGAAGCACCAAGATGAGGCGTTACAATACAGCCCTTTGCACCAACTGTTGTAGTATTAGGAAAATCAGATACATATTTTTTGATCTTTCCGGCAGCAAGTGCATCTACAACAGCCTCTTCATCAACAAGAAGATCTCTCGCAAAATTAAGGATGATCGCAGTAGGTTTCATCATTGCTATCGCATCAGCACTGATCATTTTCTTTGTAGAATCAAGAAGTGGAACATGGATTGTAATAAAATCACATTCTTTGTAAATATCTTCCACATTGCTTATATGCTTTACTTTTCCAGAAAGATTCCATGCAGCATTTACTGAAATATATGGATCATATCCATACACTTCCATTCCAAGATGTTCAGCAGCGTTAGCAACAAGAACACCAATCGCACCAAGTCCGATAACACCAAGTTTTTTGCCTGAGATTTCAGTTCCAGCAAAATTCTTTTTCTGTTTTTCTGCCACTTTTGCAATATTTTCATCACTCTGATTGGCAAGGCACCAATCTATTCCGCCTACAATATCTCTTGATGCATAAAGCATACCGGCAATAACAAGTTCCTTTACACCATTTGCATTAGCACCAGGTGTGTTAAATACAACAATACCTTTTTCTGCACATTTATCAAGTGGGATATTATTAACACCGGCTCCTGCCCTTGCTACTGCAAGAACATTATCCCCAAGCTCCATATCATGCATTGCAGCACTTCTGACAAGCGCTGCATCCGCATCTTTTATATCTTCAACTTTTGAATAATCATCCGAAAAGAGGTTAAGTCCTACTCCTGCGATTGGATTTAAACATGTATAGTTGTACATTATGCATTTTCCTCCTCAAATTTCTTCATAAATCCTACAAGCTTTTCTACACCTTCTTTTGGCATAGCATTGTATATAGATGCCCTCATTCCACCTACTGTACGGTGTCCTTTAAGATTTACAAAGCCTGCGGCTGTAGCTTCTTTTACAAATTTAGCATCAAGATCTGCATCTCCTGTAACAAAAGGAACATTCATAAGGGATCTGTCCTCTTTTCTGACTGTACCCTTAAAAAGTCTGCTCTGGTCTAAATAATCATAAAGGATCTTTGCTTTTTCTTCATTTCTTTCTTTCATCACTGAAAGACCGCCCATTTTCTTGAGCCATTTAAATACTTTTCCACATATATAAATTCCATAACATGGAGGTGTATTGTAAAGTGAATCATTATCTGCCTGTGTCTTCCATTTAAGCATTGTAGGTGTTCCCGGAAGGCAATTGTCTGTTATGAGATCCTCACGGATAATAGCTATAACTACACCGGCAGGTCCTATATTTTTCTGAACTCCGCCATATATAACTGCATATTTTGAAACATCAACAGGCTCTGATAAGAAGCATGAAGATACATCAGCAACTAAATCTTTTCCTTTTGTATTAGGAAGTTTTTTATATTTTGTTCCATATATTGTATTATTCTCACATATGTATACATAATCCATATCATCTGTTATCGGAAGATCTGAACAATCCGGAATATATGAGAAAGTCTCATCTGCTGATGATGCAAGTTCTACAGCTTCACCATATATCTTTGCTTCAGCAAAGGCCTTTTTGGCCCACTGTCCGGTGATCACATATCCGGCTTTTTTGTTTTTCATAAGGTTCATTGGTACTTCTGCGAAAAACTGTGATGCACCACCCTGTAAGAAAAGTACTTTGTAATTGTCCGGTATATCCATAAGGTCACGAAGATCTGCTTCCGCTTCTTTGATTATGTCATCAAACCATTTTGATCTGTGGCTCATCTCCATAACGGACATTCCGCTTCCCTTATAATCCATCATCTCTGCTGCTGCTTCCTGCAATACTTCTTCTGGTAATACTGCTGGTCCTGCAGAAAAGTTATAAACTCTACTCATTTTCATTTCCTCCTTGTTTTGCGTTATAATCTTCTTCATCAAATGATTCGTTTATAGGTGCCCCCGGTGCTACCATAGGCCATACCTTGTCATCTGAATCTATAATACAGTCGATAACAAATGGTGTTTTGCTGTTTAAAGCCTCACTAAAAGCTTTTTCAAATTCTTCTTTCGATGTCACACGTCTGGCTGCCGCACCCATTGCCTCTGAAAGTTTAACATAATCAACTCCATCATCAAGCACGGTTGCCGAATAGTGTTTTTCATAGAAAAGTGTCTGCCACTGTCTTACCATTCCAAGTACATGATTATTTATGATCACTTCAATGATCGGAAGCTTTTCCCTCGATGCCGTTGCAAGTTCGTTCATGTTCATTCTGAAACATCCGTCACCTGCAATATTTATTACCGTCTTGTCAGGATTTGCTGTTTTTGCACCTATTGCAGCTCCAAGTCCATATCCCATGGTTCCTAGTCCGCCTGATGTAAGAAGTGTTCTAGGCTTTTTATATTTGTAATATTGAGCAGCCCACATCTGATGCTGACCGACCTCAGTGACCATTATAGCATTTCCTTCAACCATTTCATAGATTTTTTCAATAATATATGGTCCACTGAGACCTTCTTTATTGTATGTAAGCGGAAAAGTCTTCGCATATGCAAGCACATGTTCTTTCCATGAATTATGGTCAAGCTGTTCAAGCTTTTGATTCATACGCTTTAATACTTCTTTAACATCACCGACAACACTTTCTGTCACACGTATATTTTTATTTATTTCTGCCGGATCCACATCAAATTGTAATATCTTTGCCTGGCTGGCAAATTTCTTAGGATTTCCAAGCACACGATCCGAAAATCTTGTTCCTATGGCAATCAAAAGATCACATTCGGAAACACCAAGATTCGATGTTTTTGTTCCGTGCATTCCAAGCATTCCTGTATAATTTTCAGATGTACCATCATATGCACCTTTACCCATAAGAGTATCGCATACCGGCGCATCAACCTTTTCGACAAATTCTCTTAATTCTTCACTTGCATCTGCCAATACGACACCGCCACCAACAAAAATATATGGCTTTTTTGAAGACTTTATGAGTCTGACTGCTTTATCTATATCTTCATCTGTGATCATTTCTGTCAGCCGCTTCGGTTTTTCTATCTTTTTGCTTTCAAATTCAACCATATTGGCGGTTACGTCTTTTGGAATATCTACGAGTACCGGACCTGGTCTTCCTTTTCGTGCGATATCAAACGCACGTCTAATAGTATCAGCAAGTTTCTCCACATCTTTTACGATAAAACTATACTTAGTGACCGGTGTTGTGATTCCGGCAATATCAACTTCCTGAAAACTATCCTTTCCAAGCAGCGACACTCCTACATTACATGTAATTGCAACCATTGGAATCGAATCCATGTATGCTGTAGAAATTCCTGTTACAAGATTTGTCGCACCCGGACCGCTTGTTGCAAAACATACACCGACTTTGCCGGTACTTCTTGCATATCCGTCAGCGGCATGGCTTGCGCCCTGCTCATGTGATGTAAGTACATGTCTGATTTCCGGATGCTTATATAATTCATCATATACATTAAGAATCGCACCACCCGGATATCCAAATACTGTGTCAACTCCCTGTTCTTTTAAACATTCTATAATAACCTGTGATCCTGTTAACTGCATTTTATATCAATCCTCATATCTGTATTTTGATTTTGACAGAATACATTTTAAGCATTCTGCTCACCAGGTAAAGCAAGTATTGCACCTCTGTTACCTGATGTAACTAGTGAAGCATACCTCTTTAAATATCCTGTCGTAACCTTCGGCTCTCTTGGCTGCCATTTAGCTTTACGCTTTTTAAGCTCTTCATCCGATACATCAAGCTCTAATTTCAAATTAGGAATGTCTATCTTTATGATATCACCTTCCTCAACCAATGCGATCGGTCCACCTACGGCTGCTTCAGGTGAAACATGTCCTATAGAAGCTCCTCTTGATGCACCAGAAAATCTTCCATCTGTGATAAGTGCAACAGAACTTCCAAGTCCCATACCTGCAATTGCCGATGTAGGATTTAACATTTCCCTCATTCCAGGTCCACCTTTTGGTCCTTCGTATCTGATAACAACTACATCACCTTCTACGATTCTGCCGCCTTTAATAGCAGCGATCGCATCTTCTTCACAGTCGAATACTCTTGCCGGACCTTCATGAACCATCATCTCTTCAACAACAGCTGAACGTTTAACAACAGATCCATCAGGAGCGAGATTTCCTTTAAGAACTGCAAGTCCGCCTGTCTTTGAATATGGATTATCAACAGGTCTTATGACCTCAGGATCTTTATTTACTGCATTTTTTATATTTTCTCCAACAGTCTTTCCTGTGACAGTCATACAATCTGTATTGAGAAGTCCGATGTCAGCAAGTTCTTTCATAACTGCCCATACACCGCCGGCCTCATTTAAGTCTTCCATGTATGTAGGACCTGCCGGAGCAAGATGACAAAGATTAGGTGTCTTTTCACTGATCGGATTTGCAAAACTGATATCAAAATCAAAGCCTATCTCATGTGCGATCGCCGGAAGATGAAGCATTGAGTTCGTAGAACATCCAAGTGCCATATCTACTGTAAGTGCATTCATTATAGCATCCTTTGTCATGATATCTCTTGCTTTTATTCCTTTATTGTACATATCCATAACAGCCATTCCTGCATGTTTTGCAAGGCGGATACGCTCAGAATATACTGCCGGGATAGTTCCGTTTCCGCGAAGTCCCATTCCAAGAGCCTCTGTAAGACAATTCATGGAATTTGCTGTATACATTCCTGAACATGATCCACATGTTGGACAGACTTTATTTTCATATTCGCATACATCTTCTTCCGTCATTGTTCCGGCTGCATATGATCCTACTGCCTCAAACATTGATGAAAGACTTCTCTTTCTTCCTTTTATGTGGCCTGCAAGCATTGGGCCTCCTGACACAAATACTGTAGGAAGATTAAGACGGGCAGCTGCCATGAGAAGCCCCGGCACATTTTTATCACAGTTTGGCACCATGACAAGTGCATCAAACTGATGTGCAATAGCCATACATTCCGTAGAATCTGCAATCAGATCCCTTGTGACAAGAGAATATTTCATTCCGACATGTCCCATTGCTATACCATCACACACTGCTATGGCAGGGAATACCACAGGCACACCGCCGGCCTCTGCCACACCAAGTTTTACTGCGTTTACGATTTTGTCGATATTCATATGTCCCGGAACTATCTCATTATACGAGCTTACAATTCCGACCATTGGCTTTTTCATTTCTTCGGGTGTAAAACCTAACGCATTAAATAAACTTCTCGCCGGTGCCTGCTGCATTCCGGCTCTTGCATTATCACTTATCATATTTTATCTCCTTATTTATCTCCATTTAATCCTTTTCGTATCTGCTTCAAGTTATATTGCCACATATTGATAGTTATAGGTATTTATGATTTTATACTTAAACTGATGATCATACACGTTCTGCGATAAGATCACCCATCTGCGATGTTCCGACCTGTGTGATGCCATCTGCAGACTCACCCGGCTGAGGCATTATATCGATCGTTCTAAAGCCTTCTTTTAATACCTGTTTTACCGCATCCTCTATGGCCTGTGCCTCTTTATCGAGGTCAAACGAATAACGCAACATCATTGCTGCCGAAAGAATAGTTGCGATCGGGTTTGCAATTCCTTTTCCTGCGATATCAGGTGCCGATCCGCCGCTTGGCTCGTAAAGACCAAATTTTGTATCATTAAGACTTGCCGATGAAAGCATTCCGATGGAACCTGTCACCATGCTCGCCTCATCTGATAATATATCGCCAAACATATTTTCTGTAAGTATCACATCAAACTGCTTAGGATCTTTTACAAGCTGCATTGCACAGTTATCTACAAGCATATGCTCATATGTAACCTCTGGATAATCCTTTGCTACTTCCTCTACGATCTTTCTCCATAATCTTGAAGAATCCAGCACATTTGCCTTGTCCACAGATGTAACTTTCTTTCTTCTCTTCATTGCTATATCAAATCCACGCTTTGCAATGCGCCGTATTTCATTTTCATTGTATGTAAGCGTATCTGTTGCAGTGACTACACCATCTATTTCTTTTGTTTCCCTGGCTCCGAAATAAAGACCTCCAGTAAGCTCACGCATGATCATCATATCAAATCCATCTCCGATTATATCAGCACGAAGCGGACATGCTGCTGAAAGCTCCTTATATAAATAAGCTGGACGCAGATTGGCAAATAGATTGAGCGATTTTCTAAGCTTTAAAAGTCCTGCCTCAGGTCGAAGCTGTGGTTCAAGCTTATACCATGGCGATGTTGCAGTATTGCCACCTATCGAGCCCATAAGTACAGCATCGCTTGCTTGTGCAGTCTCAATCGCCTCATCTGTCAGGGGAACACCTGTCGCATCGATCGAGCATCCTCCCATGAGTATTTCAGTATAGTTAAATTTATGACCATACTTATCTGCAATTTTATCTAATACTTTCTTTGCCTCTGTAACGATCTCCGGTCCGATCCCATCTCCGGAAATAACTCCAACTTTATATTCCATTATCAATTACCTCGTTTTCAAATAATACTAATTAATATATTAAAGCAATAAAGTATATATTTCAATACGATTTATATTGTAGTTTTTCATAAATGCCATAACTAATAATTATAATGAATGTTTATATTATTCTTTTAATATATAAATAAAGTATTCGCCTCTGAATCCGGAACAGATTCGTCACGAATACAGATAATGCGATAGAAGTCAACTGTGTTTCTTCCAGTTTTGTGGTAATGCTGCTCATACCATAACAGCGTTTGCTCAGGCTGAAGGTGCTCTCGACGGTGCTTTCTTTTTCCCAACAAAATTTCTGTGTCTCCCTATCTCAAAAATACACCGGGAAACAGAACTTTATGTGCTTCAGGAATCTGCCATCTACCTGCATGTTTGTGGATACTCTGGTATATATATCGCATTTAATCTTTTTATTTTTATATCAGTTCCGAAACCAGTAAAATGAAGTTGAAATCATCCGCTGATTGTGATATATTAAGCATAAAGAAAGGCACCTGCTCGAACAGATGCCTCTTAGGAGCCCCACTCCAAAAGGTGGAGTTTCCCGAGCTAGCTTGTTTCTCTAATAAATAGAGACGCCTACTCTGGTTGCGACAGAGTAGGCATTTTTATTTTCGCTTGTTTCTCTTGTCGAGAAAGGCAAGCAACGCAATAACTAAGCTGCCAAAGGACATCAGCAGAGCTAATATCCCAATGAAAATCGAAATGATCTCATAAGCTGTCATCGGCGCCACCTCCCTTCCTATGTATTCCGGAAAACCGGTCCATTGGCTCGGGAGGCTACCACCCCCTGTCGTGGGTTCCATGGCTGTCATTTTATCACACATCACGACAATTTTCAATCCAGTATAATATACGTAATGTTCTATAATAAAAATTTCCGCTGTTACAGGCAACATCGAAAGGAGGTGCCAGTTATGGCAATTTATCATATGCAAACTAAAGTCGTCAGTAGTGATTCCGGTCGGTCTGCTGTTGCTGCTTCTGCTTATATGAGCTGTAGCCGGACGTACAAGAGTTACAGTGCAAATTTTATACAGTAAAAAAAGGAACCATCACACGGATAGTTCCTCAAAAATTTTATTCAGCTGCATCCTCAGCCTTCTCAACATCAGCAATGGCTGCTTTCTGCATTGGAATACGGCAGTTTTTGTTATTTCCAAACTCAACGATTACAGTATCATCCTGAATATCAATGATAGTTCCATAAAAACCGCTTGTAGTAAGAACTGTATCGCCAGTTGCCACTTCACTAAGCATCAGCTCTTTTTTCTTCTGCTCCTTCTTCTGTGGACGGATCATAAGGAAATACATAATACCAAATAAAACAACAAGCCATACCAGCATTCCAACTGTTCCGCCAACATTTGCATTTGCTAAAATTGATGTCATCAATTTTTCCTCCTAAAATAAATATTCGTAATTAAAATCTAAAATTACAACTATTATCCATTCTACACAACAAGTCCTTGTTTAGCAAGGAATTTTGAGAATTTTAGTCTTTTTTAATGTTTTCTCCCTGTGTCATTCCATATAATTTATCTGCTTTATATGAAGCAAATCTGTCATTGTCAAGTGCATCACGTATTTCTTCCATCATATTGTTGTAAAAATAAAGATTATGCAGTACACACAGTCTCATACCAAGCATTTCCTTTGCCTTGAGCAGATGGCGGATGTATGCCCTTGAATACTTACGGCATGCCGGGCAGCCACAGCCTTCCTCGATCGGACGCATATCTTTTTGATATTTCTGATTAAAAAGATTAAGTTTGCCCTGATTTGTATAAACATGTCCATGGCGCCCATTCCTGCTAGGATATACACAATCAAAGAAATCTATTCCTCTCTCAACCCCCTCAAGGATATTTGCAGGTGTCCCTACTCCCATAAGATATGTAGGCTTGTCTGTCGGAAGATACGGTACGGTTTCATCAAGTATATGGTACATTTCCTCATGTGTCTCACCTACTGCAAGTCCGCCTACTGCATATCCGTCAAGATCCATTTCTGAGATTCTCTTTGCATGGTCTATTCTTATATCCTTATAAATAGCCCCCTGATTAATTCCAAAAAGAAGCTGCTCTTTGTTTATTGTATCCGGCAAGCTGTTAAGACGTGCCATTTCGTTTTTACAGCGCATAAGCCAGCGTGTTGTACGGTTTACTGAATTTTCTACATACTGTCTGTCAGCAACACTTGAAGGACATTCATCAAATGCCATCGCTATAGTCGAACCGAGGTTTGATTGTATCTGCATGCTTTCCTCAGGTCCCATAAAAATTTTGGCTCCATCTATATGAGAATTAAAATAAACTCCCTCTTCTTTGATTTTCCTTAGCCCTGCAAGTGAAAAAACCTGAAATCCACCGGAATCTGTAAGGATTGGACGATCCCAGACCATAAATTTATGAAGTCCGCCTAGCTCCTTTATGATTTTATCTCCGGTTCTGACGTGCAGATGATAAGTGTTTGAAAGCTCCACCTGACACTTTATTTCTTTAAGGTCTTCTGTTGAAACAGCTCCTTTTATTGCGCCAACTGTTCCCACATTCATAAATACCGGTGTCTGTATATCACCATGCACAGTATGGAATACGCCTCTTTTAGCACGTCCCTCCTGTTTTAAAAGTTCATATTTTGCCATAGTTCTCTCTTTCTTCTTTTATAAATTTCTTTAACAGATCACAAAGTGATCTGATTTTATTTGTTTTTAAGATCTTCCTTCTATTTTCCGGATAAGTATGCCATTTTGCAGCAATGTCGTGTCAATACAGTGTCTCTCAAACAGTATCTGACCATCTTTAGGAACCTCGATATCTTCTTCTGAACAGTTTATTATGACCTCAACATATGTATCTACCCAGCCCATTTTTCTAAACTGTATAACTCTCGGATTATCTGAAAAATCATCCGGGAAATGGAAAGTTCCTGCTCTTTAACAGCGGTTCATTTATTCGAAGATGTATAAGCTGTGATACCATATTTATGCGTTCTTTATATCTGCCTGATTCAATATCATCCCACGGCATACATCTACGGCAGTCAGGATCGAAGCTTCCCTCCATTGCAATTTCCGTTCCATAGTATATACATGGGCTTCCCGGCAAAATCGCCGCCAAAACATTCCTCGTTTTTAACTTTTCCTTTATTTCTCCATGGAACAACATCCTCTGTTATCAATTCAAAATAATATTTAAGTCTTTTGTATGGCGGCTTTACGGTTGTTGTCCACCATATCTGGTTCTTTAGTTTTTTCTTAAAAATAACCAGCTGTTTATCGCCATTCCAATTTTCTCCACCGCCGAGTATGCCTGCGGCAAATGGATCACCAAGTATTATGTTTACTTCTTTTACATCATAGCCTGTCTTTATATTTATGATAAGCTCATCCTCATTTATCGGATAGCAGTAATTATCATATGCCTGATGAAATACCCCATTGAATTCCATATCTGCTCTCTTTCATATAATATGATTATTTGTAATTATCCAACACAGAAATATACGTTGCATAACAATTGATTATATAAAATAATATCATAGTTTTCTTGACTATTCAACTTTGCTTTATTTATAATAAATAGTAATTATGTATTTCAGGAGTTACTGTTCACACTGTTAGGTGTGAACAGTAACCTTTAGGAAAAGAAACGAAAAGGAGACATATTATGTCAGGTTCATCATATGGTAAAATATTTAAAGTTACAACATGGGGCGAATCCCACGGAAAAGGACTTGGTGTTGTGGTAGACGGAGTTCCGGCCGGTATAGAACTTTCAGAGAATGATATCCAGCTCTTTTTAAACAGAAGAAAACCAGGTCAGTCCAAATTCACCACACCTCGTAAAGAGGACGATGCCGTAGAAATCTTATCAGGTGTCTTTGAAGGTAAAACAACAGGCACACCTGTTTCAATGATCGTCTGGAACAAAAACCAGAATTCAAAAGACTATAGTGAGATTGCATCTTATTACAGACCAGGTCATGCTGATTTCTGCTTTGATGAAAAATATGGTTTCAGGGATTACCGGGGTGGTGGACGTTCATCCGGCCGTGAGACGATCGGCCGTGTGGCAGCAGGTGCTATCGCAGTAAAAATGCTGTCCTCACTCGGAGTCAGTTTTCTTACATACACAAAATCTATAGGATGCATTGAAATTGCTCCTGAAAATTTTAAAGTTGATGAGATAGATAATAATCCGCTTTATATGCCGGATGCCGCAGCCGCAAAAAAAGCCGGCATATATCTCGAAGAATGTATTAAAAACCAGAATTCTTCAGGTGGCGTATGTGAGTGCATCATCACAGGCCTTCCTGTCGGACTTGGAGATCCTGTATTTGAAAAAATAGACGCAAATCTTGCCAAAGCAATTATGTCGATCGGAGCTGTTAAAGGTTTTGAGATCGGTGATGGTTTTGAAGCTGCAAAAGCGACCGGACTTACAAACAATGATGCATTCATTATAGAAGATGGCATTGTCAAAAAAACAACAAATCATTCCGGTGGTACACTTGGAGGCATGACAGATGGTTCGCCACTGATACTCAGGGCTGCAATAAAGCCTACTCCTTCTATTGCAAACACACAGCATACAGTAAATAAATCCGGCGAAAACATTGATATCTCGATAAAAGGCCGGCATGATCCTATAATCGTACCAAGAGCCGTTGTCGTTGTAGAATCAATGGCAGCCATCACAATCGCAGATGCCCTGCTTATCAATATGGCATCACGCATGGATAAAATAATAGATTTTTATAAATAAACATAAATAAGACCGGACTTCATTCTATAGTCCGGTCTTACTTTTATATTCTTTTTTAGTCTGGCTGATCTAATCAAGTGCTATTGCCTCATTTTCCTGACGCCGTAATATATCAAACTCTTGTGGTTTTTCACTAAGTTCGACATAAAAAACCTGCTGTGGATGTGGACATGATTCCATCTCATTTCCTTCTTCATCATACATAGCAGTTACTGATGCAGTTACATTGTCCCCATCCGGCTTCATAATCTCAATTTCTTCACCAACTGAGAACTTATTCCTCTGTTCCATGCGGTACTGGCCTTTTTCGTTCGGCTCACCCACAATACCGAGGTATGTATAGCCTTTCTCATAAGTATTATTATCGTATATCTGTGTCTCTTCCGAAGGTTTTCCATAGAAAAAACCTGTTGTAAACTGTCTGTAAGTACAGCTTTTTATCTGTTCAAGATACCATGGCATATTTTCCTTGTATTTATCCGGCGATTCAAGATAATCATCAATAGCTTTTCTGTATGTTCTTGCTACTGTAGCTACATAAAGGGCTGTCTTCATACGTCCTTCAATCTTATAGCTGTCTATTCCGGCATCAATAAGATCTGGTATATGTTCTATCATGCAAAGATCCTTTGAGTTAAAAATATATGTGCCCCTCTCATTCTCATATACAGGCAGATATTCTCCCGGACGTTTTTCTTCAACGACAGAATATTTCCATCTGCATGGATGTGTACATGCACCTTTATTGGCATCTCTTCCCGTAAAATAATTTGAAAGAAGACATCTTCCTGAATATGATATGCACATAGCCCCATGTATAAATGTCTCTATTTCCATTTTATCATCTATATTCGCACGGATTTCTTTTATTTCATTGAGTGACAGTTCACGCGCTGTTACAACACGGCTTGCGCCAAGATCCCACCAGAACTGGTATGTTCCATAATTTGTATTGTTAGCCTGTGTGCTTACATGACGTTCAATGTCAGGACAGATTTCTTTTGCGATCATAAATACAGCCGGATCCGCAATTATAAGTGCATCAGGCTTTTCGGGTTTCATTTCATTTAATTCTTTAAAATACTGGCGCACTCCGTCAAGATCATAGTTGTGTGCCAGGATATTTGCTGTCACATAAACTTTTACACCATGCGAATGCGCAAACGCAATGCCCTCAGCCATATCTTCCATTGAAAAGTTTTTAGCCTTTGCCCTCAGTCCAAATGCCTCACCACCAATATATACAGCATCTGCTCCATATATAACTGCAATTTTAAGCACTTCAAGACTGCTTGCAGGACACAGCAATTCTATTTTTCTCATTCTTATTCTCCATCCAGTATATTTTAATATTATAGTATTTTATTTTTTTGCTGATACAGTGATCCCATCACCAACCGGAAGAACCGCTGTTACAAGTCCTTCATTGTGCGTAAGTTCATACATATATTCTCTCATGCGCTTATATATTGTACGGTTCCGGCGCTCCACAACGTAATGGGATTCAATGATATCTCCATCCTGCAGCACATTATCTGATACAAGAACGCCGCCACTTTTCAGCAGCCTGAGAATATCCGGCATAAAATTAATATATTGCCCCTTTGCAGCATCCATAAATATCATATCAAATTCTCCTGATAATGTAGGAAGAATCTGCATTGCATCGCCCTCAAGCAAAGTGATCTGTTCGTCTTTGCCTGCTCTTTTAAAGTTTTCCTTTGCTACAGGTATTCTTTTTTCATAATTTTCTATTGTGACTATTTTACAGTCTGCCGGAGCATACTGTGCCATTAAAATTGCAGAAAAACCAACCGCAGTTCCCACCTCGAGAATGCGCATTGGTTTTTGCATTGCAAGTAATAATTTCAGGAAACTCTGCATTTCTTTTCGTATGATAGGAACATACGCCGCAATGGCCTCTTTTTCTATCTGGTCAAGAATTTCCGTATTGCCTGTGTCAAGCGAATTAATGTACGTCACAAGTCTTTCATCAACTATCATTATTACTGTTGTACCTCTGCCGTTCCTTCTTCATCCACAGCAGACCTGTCGTCTGCCTGTGGCTTATTGACAGAATCCGGCTCTTCCTTCTTTTTACCAGCCATGACAACCATCATTTCTTTTGCTGTCATCGATGTATTTAAAGTATATATTCCAGGAACAAGTTTTTTTGAATATGCAGACAATTTAAGCTGCAGATAAAAAAGATTTCCATCCTTCACAAGTCCCTTATCTTCTAACAGCTGACCGATCTCCTTTTCTGACATCTTATCTGTTACATCAACAAGAATATCGGTTCCAGGCTGTTTGGATATAGCAGGTTCCGTAAATACACGATATCCAAAATCATATCCGACAGAACAGATTTTTACTGCACCGAATACGATAAGCAATATAACCATTATAGTAAAAGCGACCTTAATAAATCCAAACAAAGCCTTGTTAAAATCCATTTAATCTACCTACACTTCCATAATAATCGGCATGATCATCGGACGGCGTTTTGTCTCTTTCCATACAAAATCACCGAGAGCATCCTTTACCTCATTTTTGATCTTGCCCCAGTCAGTTATATTGTTGTCCATAAGACGTGCCATAGTATCATCCAGCACATTTTTTGCTTCATCCATAAGGCTTTCTGAATTACGGACATATACGAATCCTCTTGATACAATATCCGGGCCGGCAAGTACCTGCCCAGAACCACTCTCAAGTGTCATGACAACAATTATTATTCCGTCTTCAGCAAGTCTTTGTCTGTCTCTTAAGACAATATTTCCGACATCTCCTACTCCAAGACCATCAACCATAACATTTCCAACATGGACTTTTCCTGTTACGACTGCACTGTCCTCATCAATTTCTAAAACATCTCCTGATGAAAGTATTCTGATATGATCAGAATCGTATCCCAGTTCCTCTGCTATCTTCGCCTGCGCCACAAGATGCTTGTATTCACCGTGAACCGGAATTGAATATTTAGGATTGACCAGAGAGTATATAAGCTTAATATCCTCCTGGCATGCATGTCCTGATACATGTACATCCTGGAATATAACGTCTGCACCCTTCATCATAAGTTCATTTATTATGCCTGTTACAGATTTTTCATTTCCCGGTATAGGATTTGAGCTGAAAACAATTGTATCATTTGGCTTTATCGAAACTTTTCTATGAGTTCCGTTTGCCATGCGCGATAATGCCGCCATTGATTCTCCCTGACTTCCAGTTGTAATGATAACTGTCTGTTCATCCGGATAACTCTTTAACTGGTCAACATCAATAAGTATGTTGTCAGGCAGTGATAAATATCCAAGTTCTGATGCGATCGAGATTATTGTAACCATGCTTCGTCCCTCGATCGCAACTTTTCTTCCATATTTCTCAGCCGAATTGATAATCTGCTGTACCCTGTCAACGTTTGACGCAAATGTCGCTATAATGATACGTCCCTTTACATGGTCCTCAAATATGTTGTCCAGTGTCTTTCCAACAGAACGCTCGGATTGTGTAAATCCAGGTCTTTCTGCGTTTGTACTATCACAAAGCAGTGCCAGAACACCTTTCTTGCCTATCTCGCCAAACCTTGCAAGATCTATAGCATCACCAAATACAGGTGTATAATCTACTTTAAAGTCTCCTGTATGGACAACTATTCCGGCAGGGGAATAGATTGCAAGTGCTGCAGCGTCCTGGATACTATGGTTTGTTCTTATAAATTCTACCCTGAAGCATCCAAGATTTATATGCTGTCCATATTTAACGACCTTTCTCTTTACAGTCTTTAACATCCCGTGTTCTTCAAGTTTATGATCTATTATTCCTATTGTGAGTTTTGTTGCATAAATAGGAACATTGACTTCCTTTAATACGTAAGGGATGGCTCCGATATGGTCTTCATGTCCATGAGTGATAAAAAATCCCTTTACCCTGTCAATGTTATCCTTAAGATATGTCACATCCGGGATTACAAGATCAATTCCAAGCATGTCATCCTCAGGGAATGATAATCCGCAATCCACCACAATAATACTGTCCTCGTATTCAAAGGCAGTAATATTCATTCCTATCTGCTCTAATCCGCCTAAAGGAATGATCTTAAGCTTACTATTCTTTTTTTCATTTTTTTTCAAAATATTACCTCCATCTTATATTTCACGTTCGGCACCTGTAAAATCTGTTAAAATTAATATTCTACAGCTGTGTCCTCATCGGTAAGCTCAGAAAACACTTTAGCAATAGCAGCGAATTCTACATCATCCTCTACCATCTGATAAAGTATCTCATCATCTTTTGTGCTTACTTCTTTTAATATATATGCTTCACAGTCTCCGCTTTCCTGCCCATCGGAAACTAAAAGATATTTAATACCATTAAGTTTTGTTTCTTCCTCTACTGCAAACTCAGTTTCTTCGTTTGTCTGTGGATCTATAAAAGTTATTTTTTCCATGATCATTTATTACTGTTCGAAAGGAAATCAAGATATCCCTGTAATATAAATATAGCCGCTATCTCATCAACATATTCCTTGCGGTTTTCACGTCTTATTCCCGATTCCATCATCGAACGGTCTGCTGCAACTGTTGTAAGACGTTCATCCCAATAGATGACTTCAAGTCCCGTCCGCCTATTCAGCATGGCTCCAAACTCTCTTGTCTTTTCGCAGCGCTCTCCTTCCGTATTATTCATATTTTTCGGATAACCAAGCACAATCTTTTCTACATTGTACTCTTTTATTATCTCTTCTATTCTTGCTAATGTCTGACGAAGCTTAGCAGGTGACTTTCTACGCACAATTTCAACACCTTGAGCTGTAATAAGTAATTCATCACTTACTGCGACACCCACGGTTTTTGATCCAAAATCTAATCCTAAAATCCTCATATCTAATTCCAATTGTTTTCTATATAGGTTTTTAAAACTTCTTCGACTAACTCGTCTCTTTCTACTTTCATAATAAGGCTTCTGGCATTATTATGACTTGTGATATATGTCGGATCTCCAGACATAATATATCCAACCATCTGATTGACCGGATTATATCCCTTCTCTGATAACGCATCATATACTATCTTCAGTACGTCCTTAACCTGAAGCTCTGGTTCCTTTTGTACTGTAAAAAATTGTGTGTTGTTAATATCATTTTTCATATTTATCACCCTGCTTTTGTTATTTAATACATAAGCCCTTGTCATTTTATTGTAAACGAAACAGACAAAAAAAACAACCTTTATCGCATAATATAGATATCATCCGTTAATCGTCCGGTAATTTTTCCTTCTATAATCTGATTCTCAAGTGTTTCTTCTGACTCTTTTGCTACTTTTACATATTCCTTTGTATATCCAGTATAATATGATTTTCCATTAATTTCCACTTTTTCTTCAAAAAGTACATCTTTTATTTTTCCTGTATAGTACATTCTAAATTCATCAGACATTTCATTTCCCAGAGAAATAAGTTCTGCACTGCGTCCTGTCTTTATCTGTTCTGCAACCTGATCCTGCATCACGGCTGCTCTAGTACCTTTTCTTTTTGAATATTTAAATATATGCATTTCATAAAAGTGTATTTTTTTAAGAAATTGTTTTGTTATTTCAAATTCTTCATCACTTTCCCCAGGGAACCCCACTATAACATCTGTTGTTATCGCCGGATGTTTAAAATACTTTCTGAGCAGTCGGCAGCCGGTTTCATATTCCTCTGCTGTATATCTGCGATTCATCCTCTTTAATGTCGCATCACAGCCACTTTGAAGTGACAGATGAAAATGCGGACAGACTTTAGGCATCTGTGACAATGCGCTTGCAAATTCTTCTGTAACGATCTTTGGCTCCAAAGAGCCAAGCCTTATTCTTTCGATACCATCCACTCTGTTTACAGCCTGTATAAGAGCAAGCAGATCTGTTTTATCCTCAAAATCAACTCCATATGAACTCAGGTGTATTCCAGTCAGGACAACCTCTTTATATCCGTTTGAAGCAAGGCGCATTACTTCATCTATGACATTTTCAAGCTTCCGGCTTCTTACACGCCCCCTTGCATACGGAATTATACAGTAGCTGCAAAACTGATTGCAACCATCCTGTACTTTTATGAAAGCCCTCGTATGCTCTGCTGTCTGTGATACAAATAATTCTTCAAACTCCTGTTTTTCATGGTTTATATCAAAAACATTATCCTTAGCGAATTCTTCTATCAGAGAAACAAGTTCATGCTTTCTGTTATTTCCTATCACAATATCAATGGAAAGATCTTCTAATGCTTCCTGTTCACTCGTCTGGACATAACAGCCTGTAGCCACAACAATCGAATCAGGGTTATTTTTTTTTGCTTTATGAAGCATCTGACGTGATTTCCGGTCTGCCATATTCGTTACGGAGCATGTATTTACAACATATACATCCGCCGGTTCATTAAATGGTACTATTTCATAACCTGCAGCCTCTAACATCTGCTGCATGGCCTCGGTTTCATATGCATTTACTTTGCATCCTAAATTATGTAAAGCTGCTTTTTTCATTTTTACTCCTAAATATATAATTGACTTTTCCATAAAAAACCATTACTATCTAAATATAGGTTAGTTAATAAGGAGGTTTTCATATGAAAACAGTACAAATTTCATTAAATTCTATTGGAAAAGTTAAATCATTTGTTAATGCAATTACTCAGTTTGATTTTGACTTTGATTTAATATCAGGAAGATATGTTATCGACGCAAAATCTATCATGGGTATTTTCAGTCTTGACTTATCTAAGCCAATCGAGTTGGCTATACATACAGAAACCGGACTCGATGAGATCATGGAAGTTTTAAAACCATACATTATTGAATGATCATCCATGTTTAAAAGACCTGTTTTATACAGGTCTTTTTTCTTGCTTCTGGAATTCCTATCCGTTTTCCTATTCAGCATCAACCATAATGACTTCTGTTGTCTCAATAGCAGTCTTCATAAGTTCATCTATCGTGTCTTTTAAACGTTCCTCAGATTTTTTAATCCTGTTTATATTCGGCTTCGTCACCGGATGCTTTGCCACAAATATAGTGCAGCAGTCTTCAAACGGAAGAATAGATGTTTCATAGGTATCTATTTTGTTAGATATTTCTATTATATCATTTTTATCCATAGCTATAAGCGGTCTGTACACAGGCATATGGCAGACTTCATTTGTCGCAGCAAGCGACTGCATTGTCTGGCTTGCCACCTGCCCTATACTCTCACCTGTGATAAGCCCGAGGCATTTATCCTCATTTGCAAAATGTTCTGCTATTTTCATCATGTAACGTCTCATAATGATCGTGAGTTCATCATGTGGGCATTTCTCGTATATTGCCAACTGGATATCTGTAAAATTAACAACATGCAATTTTATTTTTCCAGAATACCTGGCCACTTTTTTTGCAAGATCTACTACCTTTTGTTTTGCTCTCTCACTTGTATATGGCGGAGCATGGAAATATGTCGCCTCAAGTACAACACCTCGTTTTGCAATCATATATCCTGCTACAGGACTGTCTATACCACCAGACAAAAGAAGCATTGCCTTTCCTGCTGTGCCAAGAGGCATTCCTCCAGGCCCTGCGATCTCCTCTGAATAAATATTTATCATAGGTCTTATTTCGATATTGATAAGTACCTGCGGATTGTGTACGTCTACCTTCGTCTGTGGAAAAGCTTCAAGGACTTTTTCACCAACAGCCGCATTTATCTCCATGGAAGTCATAGGATAGTTTTTACGTGCCCTTCTGGCGTTTATTTTGAACGTAAAGTTTTTATCTTTATATACGTTATTGATATGTGCTATAACATCCTGAGCAAGCTTATCAAAACCTTCGTCCTCATGCTGTTCAACAGGACATATCCCAACTATGCCAAACACTCTCGAAAGTGCTGCGACAGTCTCGTCATAATCATATTCACCATCTGTGTCTACATATACACGTCCGCTTTCTTTGTGGACTTCAAAATTCCCATCAACATCTTTTAATTGATATTTGATGTTTTTTACAAGTGCATCCTCAAATATGTATCTGTTTTTTCCTTTTATGGCAATCTCAGCATATTTAATCAAAAAAGTTTTATACATGAATATCTCCTATCCTCTATCGTCTTGTATATTTTTGCAATTTTGGGATCACATCCCTCATAACCGAAATGGCATAGTCTGCTTCTTCCATTGTTGTATTAACACAAAAGCTGAATCTGATCGTCGAATCAAGCAGGTTTTGTTTAACCCCTATGCTTTTAAGTGTAGAACTAATAGCAGGGTGATTTGATGAGCAGGCACTTCCGGCAGATACATATACATTTTTTTCTTCCAAAGTATGCAGCATTACTTCTGCCCTTATTCCTTCGATACTCACGCTTACTACGTGGGGAGCATTTTCATGATCGCATCTTCCGTTTACTGTGACTCCATCAATCTGCAGTACTTCATCTATAAAATGATCTCTTATACTATACATATGTGCGATCTTTTTATCAAAATCCGTATATATTTCTTCTGCTGCAACTCCAAGACCTGCATATGCAGGTACATTTTCAGTACCTGAGCGCATTCCTTTCTGCTGTCCGCCACCATATATGATCGGTTTTATTCTAGTCTTATCCTTTATATATAAAAATCCGCTTCCTTTTGGACCATGTATTTTATGTCCGCTTACAGATAACAGATCAATGTTCATTTTTTTAGGTCTGATCACAAATTTTCCATATGACTGTATTGCATCAACATGAAATATTGTTGAAGGATTTGCAGCCTTGATCGCAGCTCCCGCTTCCTCGATAGGCATGACCGCACCTATTTCGTTGTTTACATGCATCAAAGACACAAGTATCGTATCATCCCTTATGGCAGCTTTTAATTTTTCAACGCTTATCTGACCATCGCTGTTTACCGGCAGATATGTCACTTCAAATCCAAGTTCCTCCAGAAACTGCATCGGGGAATACACTGAAGCATGTTCTACCGATGAAGTGATTATATGTTTTCCTGCTCTTTTATTTGCAAGAGCACTTCCTATTATTGCAAGATTATTCGACTCTGTTCCACCAGATGTAAAAAGGATCTCTTTTTCCTGCACTTTTAATGTCTTCGCAATTTTCTTTTTAGCATCATTAATATAATTTTCAGCAATAACACCTTTCATGTGCAACGATGACGGATTGCCAAAATCTTCTGTCAATAATTTATATACCATATCCGCAGCTGCTTTTGAGCATCTCGTAGTTGCGGAATTATCCAAATATGCTTCCATTTCGCTAAAGCTCCTAACTATCTAAATTAAAAACAAGCATAGCAAGTGTGGCAAGACCGGCTGTCTCCGTGCGCAATATCCTCCTACCTAGACTTATGCGATGCATGTCATTATCATCTGCCAGTTTTATTTCTTCCGGTGCAAATCCACCCTCCGGTCCTATAACTATTCCTATAGACTGTCCTTTTTTAATCTGTCCCATAATCTGTCTTGTTGCATCCATTCCACGCTCGTTTTCATATGGGACAAGCGTAACATCAAGTTTACCGGCTTTTTCTAAAGCAAGCTTATACGGAACAGGCTTGTCTATTAACGGAATGATCGTTCTCTTTGACTGTTTTGCAGCACTTTCAGCGATTGCCTGCCAGCGTTCAACCTTTTTTGCAGCCTTTTTTTCATCAAGTTTTACGACACAATTTTTCATTGAAACCGGAACGATCTTATATACGCCAAGTTCTACTGCCTTTTGAATGATAAGTTCCATTTTATCACCTTTAGGAAGTCCTTGAAATAAGGTTATCCTGTTGCCAAGCTCTGTTCCATTATCATCTTCACTATCTATTTCTGCCACAACCATATCTTCAGTTATAAGTGTGATATGGCAGAAATATGCCTTGCCTGACATATTGCTTATTCTTATACGTTCGTCTATTTTCATCCGCAGAACATTTCTGATGTGATTTACGTCTGAGCCCTCTATCACGATCTCATGTTCATGTACCTGCGCATCATCTACAAAAAACTGATACATAACTTTTTCCTGTTAAAGTTTCTGGGCTGTAATATTTACCCATTCGCCCTGATGATTGATCTCTATTACCTTAAGCCCTGTTTTTTCTATTGCATCCCTTACTTCATCCTCTTTAAAATCAATGATTCCAGAGGTTATAAAATAGCCGCCTTTTCTAAGCCTGTCAGGTATAACAGGAGCCATTGGGATAATAACATCAGCAAGGATATTTGCAACCACTATATCATATTCTTCTGTTCCTACCTGTTTTTGAAGATCTACATCATCGATCAGATTGCCAACATAGAATGTTCCCAGCTTTTCATCCAGATGATTTACTTTCATATTTTCATGCGTAGAGATCATGCAGTCCGCATCAAGATCTGTTCCAACCACCTCAGATGCACCGAGTTTCAAAGCAACGATCGACAAGATTCCGCTTCCGCAGCCTACGTCAAGAACTTTTGGATGCCCATCTTTTATGTACTTTATAAGCTGTCTGATACAAAGCTGTGTGGTCTCGTGTTTTCCTGTTCCAAATGAAATTCCCGGATCGATCTCTATCATAAATTTGTCTTTATCTTCCGGTTTTACATCTTCCCATGTCGGTTTTATAAGAATATTTTCGATTGTGAATGAAGAGAAAAACTTTTTCCAGTTATTTATCCAGTCAAGATCTTCTGTTTCAGATGATAAGATCATCCCACTTCCGACATCAACAGTATCTCTCAGCTCCTCAAGACCAATCTTTACTTTCTTTAATATTTCAGACTGATCCTTTCCATCATCTTCTATGTAAAAGCTAACATGGCTTTTGCCCTCATCAGGTGGTAGTTCCGGCAGGAAATCTATAAACATATCTGCCTGATCTTCTTTTGTAAGCGGAATATTATCTTCGATTTCTATTCCCTCAATTCCAAGATCCATAAGCATACTGCTCATGAAATCCTCCGCAGCAGTGGTTGTTTCAATCGTGTATTTTTTCCACTTCATATATTTTCCTTTCATACATCAAGGCAGCCTTTCGACTGCCAGGTATTATCTGTTTTATTTATTTTTGGTTTTATCCTTATGCTTTGGTCTGTTTCGTTCTTCCACAAGGAGTTCAAGGAGATGTTCTTCTGTCACACGTCCTTCAGACAGATCTTCTTTTATCTGATCTACCTTTTTTTGAACAACAGCCTCCACCTCATTTCTTGGAGAGTTATCATTAGAAAATGCTCTTTGTAAATCCTGTATCAAATAATTTCTATTGTCCATTGTATTTCCTCTTGTGTCCAATCTAATAGCTTATATCTGCATTTTAACACAAAATATAATACATTTCCATAAAAACTATATATAAAGGGTTGCCTAAATTTACCCTCTGAAATAATAGTGTAGAGTCCCCACGATGTGCTGATAAAGCATTAAACAACAACTTGTGGCTTTACTATACATCTTTTTTGCATCCAAAACAAGCCTAGCTTTCTAGGCTGTTTCCGGTTTTTCCTTTTTATTTTCTGCCTACAATCCCCATATATGTGAATTGAAATAAGCTTTCTTTTTACTTTGAAGCGAAAGTGTATGCGTGATACAATCTACATGATAGCTGCAGCTATTTGAGCGTTTTCGAGCGAAAGACGAAATGCATCTGATAATGAGTCACAGATTTCATCCCCGTATTCTTTTCTTTCTTCCGGAGTATAATTATTGTAATCATACGAAGCCAGATATACCTTTGTTGTGTCAGAACATGACCAGTTACCTTTTTTGAGAGCGTTAAAACCACTCTCCTTGATACTGAAAAATGCTTCAGCACTTGTGCCGTTAAAGAATTTAACCATAATAAAATCCTCCTTTAAATTATTTTGTTTAATGACAATATAAACTTGGATTTTACAGATGATTTTTGGCGTTCAGAGTTCGAACTTTTGGTACTGACACTTGTCAAAACTAGTACAAAAATGAGAAAAAACACAAAAAAACACTGCATTTTGTGACTTTTTTGTACCAAAATACAGTATTTAATGAGATATAATATTTACCAAAAGAAAGGATAAAATAAAATGGGAAAATTTATTTTGCCATAAAACACGTATAGCCGGGAACTTTTACTGATGTGCGATAAAGAAGTAATAGAAGTGTAAAAAATTTTGCCGTTCCTATCCGGCACTT
>OGDF01000789.1_pt1 | contig 48856 bp, 40 predicted proteins | sample 1570141 | NCBI WGS metagenome assembly OGDF01 (sample SAMEA4370581, study PRJEB24528) | human gut metagenome
CCTGGACCTTGGGATTAAAAGTCCCCTGCTCTGCCAGCTGAGCTAACGGCCCGCGTGTCGCATTGTATCACGCTTTTAGGCTATTCCCATCCCCATTGTCCATTGATAAACACAGGAATCTCTTCACCTTCGGCTGTAATACCGACGATCGACAGGTCATCTGTACCGATCATAAAGTCGACGTGGGTGGTGGAGTGATTGAGTCCGCGCTGCTCGAGCTCCTCGGAGGTCATATCGTATCCGCCCTCATAGCACTCAGGGAAACCAACGCCCAAGGCAAGATGACAGCTCGCGTTCTCGTCATATAGCGTGTCATAAAACAGAATGCCGCTTTGGCGAATCGGCGTATTCTTTGAAATAAGCGCGACTTCACCCAAGTGGCGAGCACCCTCATCCGTCTCAATGATGCTCTTGAGTGTCTCGACTCCTACACGGGCACCGTAGTCGACAACAGCTCCATGCTCAAACTTTATCCAGAAATCCTCGACCTTATTGCCGTTGTGAATAAGCGGCAACGCTGAATAGACAATGCCATCTGCTCGGAAACGGTCCGGCGACGTAAACACTTCTTCCGTCGGAATATTTGGGAAAAATGGATGCCCATCGGGGGTTTTGCCTTTACCGCCCGCCCACAAGTGCTTATCTGTAAGGCCAATCGTAAGATCGGTGCCGTTTTGCGCCGTATAGTGAAGCCGATCGAAGTGTCTGCCGTTAAGCAGTCGCAGGTTCTTGTCGAATGTGGCGTCATGAAGCTCCCAATCGTTTTGCGGATCAGGCCCATCAGCACGTGCGGTTTTTAGAATCGCTTTCCACAACTCATACATGGCAACGTCATCGTCCACACCGGGAAACACCTCGCGCGCCCAGGTAAGAACCGGCGCGCCGGCGATGCACCACGGATTGATGTTGAAATCGAGCCCGCGCCTAAATTCTGCGCACTGCAGATTACGCGCACGCGAGGCAGCCGCCGGCTTGGCAGGGTCGACGCCCTTAAGCGCAGCGGGATCGGCACCCTCAACGAAAATGAAGCAAGCGCCCTCGCAAGCAAGGTCATTTAACTGGTGACGTTTCCACTCGGGCGTTTCCTTGAGTAGCTCGATATCGACATGTTCATATGTCATGCGGTTGATATCATCGTCTGCCCAAATCACGGTCACATGCTTAGCCTTAGCCTCATAGGCTTTAGAGACGAGCACACGGCAAAACTCAGCGCTCTCTACCGGGCACTGAACAACGACCTCCTGCCCCGGCTTTACGTTTACGCCTTTACGCACAATCAGCTCGGCATACGCCTCGATTTGGGGCTTGAGGCTCTTAAGACCGGAGCGCGCCTCCTCTGCCGTCAGCACTGCTTTTAGCATCTGCTCTCCTTTGCATCCTCTATCTATATAGATAGAGGCACGATTACGTAACATAAAAAAGGACGTCCATGCGCTTCGACCCGCATGCACGCCCCCTTCTTGTTAGTCGGTTCGCTTTCGACTACTTGGACTTTTTGTCATCCTTCTTGTCTACCGACTTATCGGAAGCCTTCGAACCGTTCTTTGCGGCTTTTTCCGCACGCTTGCGATCTTCCTCAGCTGCAGCTTTCTCAATAAGCGCGGTCATCTGCTTGTCGGTCATGCCCTCCGCCTTAGCGCGATACATGTTGCGCAGCGGGCGAATGCGAACGAAATCGTAAATGAACGCCACGATGATCACGGCATAGGCAAAGACAGTGGCAATAATCTGCGGAAGCGTCTGAACCTTGCCGTTGGTGCCGCCCATAAACAGCCAAACCCACAGGATCAAGATCGTAAGCATGCCCAGGCCAAGGAGCATCCACCAAAGGCGGCGGCGCTTTTTGTAGTCCTCGTCATCCTGAGTCAGCAACGTGGAGACCGTATAGATACGGTCATCCTTGGCGCGCAGCTCCTGCTTGCGAGCACGCTTCTCCTCGCGGCTCAAGCCGGCGAGAGATTCGCCTTTCTCAAGCTCTTTACGACGAGATTTAGACGAAGATGAAACAACATGGACCGACGAGGCTGCGGCACGTGCCGGCTTTGCGGACGCTGCAGACTTGCGCGCCATTCCGGTGACTTCTTTTGTCTGCGATCGCTTATTCATGGGGCTGCGAGTACTCACTTACGCGTTCTCCTTCATGGTTTCGAATTTGGTGCCCGTGAGAATCTCGTACGCCTCGCAGTATTTCTTGGTGGTTTCTGCGATGACGTCGGCGGGCAGATGCGGGGCGTCTCCCTGCATATCCCAATTGGCGCGGAGCCAATTGCGGACATACTGCTTGTCGTAGCTGGGCTGAACCTTGCCTTCCTCATAGGTAGCTGCAGGCCAGAAACGGCTGGAATCGGGGGTCAGGCACTCATCGATGAGCGTGACCTTTCCGTCGATGATGCCGAACTCGAACTTGGTGTCGGCGATGACGATGCCGCGCGTCGCGGCATACTCGGCAGCCGCCTTGTAAATCTTGAGCGAGAGATCGCGAATCTGAGTCGCAATGTCTTCACCGACGATTTCGGCGCACTTCTCAAACGAGATGTTCTCGTCATGATCGCCAAGAGCAGCCTTGGTAGACGGCGTGAAAATCGGCTCGGGAAGCTTGGAGGCCTCGGTAAGGCCAGCAGGCAGTTTGATGCCACAAACCGTGCCGTTCTCGTCATAGGTCTTCTTGCCAGAACCCGTGAGGTAGCCGCGAACGATGCACTCGATTGGAATGGTCTTTGCCTTTTTGACAAGCATGGAACGACCCGCGAGATAGTTGCGATACTCGGCAAAGGACGCAGGGAAATCGTCCACGTCGATTGAGATCAGGTGGTTGGGGACGATGTCGGCAAACTTGTTGAACCAGAACGCAGAGATGCGGTTGAGAACTTCTCCCTTGAAGGGAATCTCATCGGGAAGAATAAAGTCGAATGCCGAGATGCGGTCGGTAGCGACCATCAACAGGCTATCGCCCGTATCGTAAATATCGCGGACCTTACCATGCGAATCGGGACGACGCTCCATCGAACTCACGTGAGTCAACTCCTTATACGGTGACGTTTGAAACATGCGCTATGCGCATGAGGCCTCGAAAGGGAGCGGCAGGAACTCCTCCTTAACCCTGACGAGAAAAACCTAGTGCTCCATTGTAGTGGATGAACTGCTTGATGCGTGCTCGCGCGGCAGATGAATCGTAAAAGTCGTACCCTTTCCAAGTTCCGACTCAACCGAAATGAAGCCATGGTGACGCTCGATAATCTGCTTGGTTACGGCAAGACCGACGCCAAGGCCGCCCGCCTCGCGCGCACGGCTTGCATCTGCACGCCAGAATCTGCCGAAGATGCGCGATAGGTCCTCTTTGGCGATGCCGATCCCCGTATCGGAGACGGAAATGGTGAGATGTTTGCGGTCGAGCCCCACCGACACCAGCACCCAGCCGCCCTCGGGCGTATAACGCATGGCGTTGCTCATGAGGTTGATAATCGCTTGCGTAATCATATCGGGATCGGCTTCGATGGTATCGTTGCGGCCATCGGTATCATCGGAGAAACGAAGACGCAGGTCACGGGCCACAAAAAGCTGCTCTTGCGCATTGACGATATGACGGACGAACGGAACCATCTCGATCGGTTCGATGTTGAGCGGCGCGGTATGGTTCTCCATGCGCGAAAGGTCGAGCATCTGCTGGACCAAGCGGGAAAGGCGACGCGTCTCGGACGCAACGGTCTCGAGGTGCTCCTCGTCAGTGGGGTACACACCGTCTTGCATGGCCTCGACGGTGGCGAGCATCGCCATAAGCGGCGTGCGCAGCTCATGCGCCACATCGGATGTAAGGCGCTTTTCGTGCTTAAGGTCCTTCTCGAGCGAAGTCGCCATCTCGTCAAAGGTCTCGCCAAGCTGGTCGATTTCGTCGTCGCCGCGCAGGCCCGTGCGCGCCGACAAATCGCCATCGCGAATCTGCTTTGCCGTAGACGTAATACGACGAATGGGATTGGTGAGCATCCTCGAAACGAGATAACCGATCGCGATGGAGATCACAATCGCAACGATAGCGGCGAGCGCCATCGCGTTGAAGGTCTTGGTGCGAAACGCGTTGTCCGCCTTGGTGAGAAGAGCATCCGATCCGAGCACCCAAACGCGAACTTTGCCGACATCGGTCCCGTTTTTCAACGTGATCGGAGCGATAACCGTACTTGCCTGGTCGGTCGGCGCCGTAGAGACAAGAGCATGGGTCTTAGATTTAGTCGCATGCTCGCTCGCCTCAATAGCTGCCGAGCCCGAATCGCCGCTCGTTGATTCGTCGGAGTCAGAAACAAGTGCCGCCGTGGGCCACGAATCGTCGTAGAGAATCTTTCCCTTGGCGTTGACGACCTGAATACCCAGATCCTTGGAGACCTGGCTCGACTCTGCCACCGAACGCAAATACTCTGCGGACCATTGGCCGTGCGCCTCGTACGATTTGGCAAGTTTCTGTGCCGTAACGTCAGCGACCTCGGCGACGTTGGCGCGTGTGTAGTCCGAAAAGGCAGTACCCCATACAACGGAAACGACGACAACAAGCACGATGACCGTCATGAGCGAGGTAAGAGCGAACGACAGCGCCATGCGCGATCCGTAGCTCATGCCGGAGCGAGAATCGGAACGAGGCGTGTTCCAGCTCGCGCGTGAACCCGCCTCGTTATCCTTGCTGTGCTTTTGATCTATGACAAAGCGTGCAGGAAGCATATGTTATTTCTCGTTCGCCTTATCGGACTGAGGAGCCTCGAAACGATATCCGACGCCGTGAACCGTATAGAGCCATTTGGGGTTCTTGGGATCGTCGCCAAGCTTTGCACGGAGATTCTTGACGTGAGAGTCGATGGTGCGCTCGTAGCCCTCGAAGTCATAGCCGAGAACCTTCTCGACAAGCTCCATGCGGTTGTAAACACGACCGGGATGGCGCGCAAGCGTGGTAAGCAGCTTGAACTCGGAGGCCGTGAGGTCAACCTCTTTGCCCTCGACGAGAATCTTATGGCCTGAAATGTCGATCACAAGATCCCCGAAGTCGAGAACCTCGACCGCAGGCTCGTCTGCCTGGTGTGCGCGGCGGAAAAGGGCGCGGACACGGGCGACAAGCTCGCGCGGGGAGAATGGTTTGATAAGGTAGTCGTCAGCGCCAAGCTCAAGACCGATAATACGGTCTTCGACCTCGCCTTTTGCCGTGAGCATGATGATGGGCACATCGGAGGTATCGCGGATGGCACGGCATACGCGCTCGCCAGAAAGCTTGGGAAGCATGAGGTCGAGCACGATGAGATCAAACTGATGCTTCTCGAACTCCTCAACGGCAGACTGACCGTCACCGACGCCGACAACCCAATAGCCCTCACGCTCAAGATACGCGGCAACAGCGTCGCGGATGGCCTTTTCGTCTTCAACCAGAAGAATCTTTTTTGCGTCCGAAGCCATATCAGGCCTCCCTATCTCAAAACAAGATTAACTCAATCATTTTAACGCAATATGCACACATTTACATAGCCGTATGCCGTCAACGGGGAACAGAGGCTATGCGCATGTGAGCTCAGCAGTATTGGTTATTCCCTCAAGGAGGGCGTTTCTTTCAGCGGGGGCGCTGCGGCTTAGGTACAACTAAAGTTCGAATACACGTGCGGTGACCGACTCGGGGATTCCTTGCGCATCACGCGTAGCGGAGAACGTCACGAATTTACTCGATTTACCCTGAGTTGCAGGAAAATCGCCAAAGCCGACCGTACGGTCGGGAGATGCAATGGCATCGTACGTCTTAGTCTTGCTGTCGAAAATCACATGGGATGACTTTGTCTTGACCACATAACGGGTGCCTTTGCCGCAGACGCAGGCAAACGGCTCGCGGCTGTAGCTCAAATATGGACCGCCCTCGACTCCGATATAGGTGCCCATTTCTCCCAAGCTGCCGACATCCGAATAGCTCTGCTCGATCGAAAAGGCAAAAACATCGTTGAAGTAGACGGCCTCGAACGGCTTGACACCCGACGGAAGCACCAGCTGAGCACGTTTAACGTTGTTGTTGGCAAGATCGATCGCGGTCATCCCGTAATAGACGCCCTCACTGTTGCGCACACGCGGCGTGATGGTGAGAATCTTGTCGCTCACATGGGGTTTTGATCCAAAGCGACCGGTCGAGCGCCAGATTTCGGTCGTATTCGTATCGCCGATTCCACGCAGATAGCACACCGACTCTTCGGTGGCTTTTGCGCCCGATTCGGTCGGCATCTTGTACCAGATAATCGTCGAACCAACCGTCTCGAACTGCGCAGGTTCGTAGTTTTTGTTGCCGTGATCGATTTTGATCGGCTTGCCCGTGAGCGTGCCCTGCGAAAGCGGCTGCGCGTAGAGCGTCCACGCCAGTGTGGAAAAATTCATCTCGACCCAGGCAAAAATGCCTGTCGCGCAGCGCACATCGAAGAATCCGTAATTCGACTTGTGCACGGGTTCCTCGAGAAGCGTGGTGAGCGTGCCCGATTCAAGGCTGAGCACACCAAGCGTGTTGACATGCCGAGCGGACTCGGGTGCCATCATCGCCGCGCAATACGGTCCATCGCTATGGAAAAGAAGCGTACCGAGCGGCAACGTCCACGTCGCCACGGGCTTCATGTCGAATGATTTGTATTTGTAGTCGTCAGTAACCGAAATGATCTTTGAGTTGTCGGTGATTACCTGCGGTTTTCCGTCTTTGCCGTCATCGCTTGAAGATTTGGAGCACCCGCCGAGAGCCGCGGCCACACCGGCGGCCATGGCGCTCAGCGCGCTTCCGACGACAAAGCCGCGACGAGACACCCCTCTTTTAGAGGAATCACTCATGCGCCTGCTCCACAGCTTGGGCAATAGCCTGTGCAAGTTGATCTGCGCACGAGGTGGAACGGGGTCCACACGTGTTGCCCGAGAGAACCTCGACGACGCGTTCGCACGGGGCGCCCTTAACGAGCTTGGAAATCGCCTTGAGATTGCCGTTGCAACCTCCTGTGAATGAGCAGTCGAGAATGGTCTTGCCCTCGTCGTCGAGAACGAGGTGGATATTGCGCGAGCAGACGCCCTGCGGCGTGTAATCGAATTCAATCATTGCGGGAACTCCTTTTTTACTGCCGCCATTATCCCCGATATGTCGCGAACGCACACGGCTACACCATATAAACAAGGTGGAAGCGCCACGTATATCGCGGTCGCTTCCACCTTGGTGTCTGGTTTTAGCAAGGAATTAGTCGAAATCGAGCTGCTCGAGTCGATCGAAGACGACATCGATGCGCGTGAGGAAGTCCCACGGATCGAAGATTTCATCGAGCTTCTCCTGGCTCACGGTGCAGCGTGGATCGGCCTCGAGGCGCTCCTTGAACGTGGGGCCGGCGACGCAGTCCTGCACCTCGTGCCAGGTGGCCATGGCGTTTTCCTGCACGATGGCGTAGGCGTCCTCGCGGGTGATGCCCGTATCGACGAGAGCCAGCAGCACCTTAGACGAGAAGATGAGACCACGGGTCTTGTTAAGGTTTGCCATCATGCGCGCCGGATAGAGCTGCAAGCCGTCAATCACGCGAATGAGGCACTGGAACATGTGGTCGAGAGCGATGAAGCTGTCGGCCTGGGCGACGCGCTCGGCAGAGCTGTGCGAGATATCGCGCTCATGCCACAGGGCAACGTTGTCGAATGCGACCTGTGCGTTGGCCTTGACCACACGCGAGAGGCCGCAAACCTTCTCCATGGTGATGGGGTTGCGCTTGTGCGGCATGGCCGAGCTTCCCTTTTGACCCTTGCGGAATGGCTCCTCGGCCTCGAGGGTGTCGGTCTTCTGCAGGTTGCGGACCTCGGTGGCGATGCGCTCGCAGGTGGCAGCCGTGGTGGCGAGCACTCCGGCGAGGTATGCATGGTGATCGCGGCTGATGACCTGCGTGGACAGCGGGTCGTGCACGAGACCGAGATGCTCGCAGACGTACTCCTCGATAAACGGGTCGATGGAACTGTAGGTTCCCACGGCACCCGAGATAGCGCCGAAGGCAACGTTTTTGCGCGCGTCCTCAAGACGGTCGAGATCGCGCTTGAGCTCCCATGCCCAGGAACCGAACTTCATACCAAAGGTCATGGGCTCAGCATGAATGCCGTGCGTGCGGCCGGCACAGAGCGTATTGCGCTCCTCGAATGCACGGCGCTTGCAGATGGCGCCGAGCTTCTTGACGTCTTCGATGATGAGGTCGCATGCCTGCGTGAGCTGATAGCAAAGTGCCGTGTCACCCAGGTCGGAGCTCGTCATGCCGTAGTGCACCCAACGGCTGGGCTTGGGCTCGCCCTCGGGAACGTCGGCGTCGATATACTCCTTCATGTTGGTCAGGAAGGCGATGACGTCGTGGCGCGTGACCTCCTCGATCTCGTCGACCTTTGCCTTCTCAAAGTTGGCGTGGTCGCGGATCCACTGGGCCTCGTCTTTAGAAATGCCGATCTTGCCGAGTTCAGCCTGAGCTTCGCAGGCAAGAACCTCAATCTCCTGCCAGATGGCATATTTGTTCTCGAGCGAGAAGATGTGACCCATTTCGGGACGCGTATAGCGATCGATCATGAACGGCTCCTTTTTGGTTATTGGCACGTCGGTCGTAATGCTCTTATTGTAGCGTGCAGAAATGCCGATTTGCGGCAAGCTTGGCGCAAGGGACGATCTCATCTTTCGAGCTCCATGCGCTTAACAGAAAAAAGCACGGCAACGAAAATCTGGAGAGGCAACGGGACTCGCGCATTCGCTGCGCGAATACGCAGCTTCGCGCGCGCCGCGCGCTCGCACGCTCGCTGTGGGGCTGCCCACCGGACCGCCCCACGAACGTCTGCGGCCTCATCGGTTCGAGTCAACGCACGGTTGACCTCAATGTAAAAGGCCCCGTTGACGGGGCCTTGATCTCAACTGGAGCGGGCAACGGGACTCGAACCCGCGGATGTCAGCTTGGGAAGCTGATGCCTTACCACTTGGCGATGCCCGCATGTGCGGTTCAGTATAGCGCGGGCGCACAAATAAGCACAAGAGCACGTTCTTGGGTTTTACGTGAAAGGCATGCTCATCAACATCGTTACTCTTTCTGCTTGTTGCCATAAACGCGCGGCGCACAACCATGTAAAACGACCTTAGAACACTTTTGTTTGACAGATTTGGGGAATGGTTTCGGCAAGCACGTGCAAGAAATGCCCAAACTCCCGCTTCGTACGCTTTCACCTGTACCTATAGCTATTGCGATTTGGAGGAAGCGTCATGAAAGCACCAGCCGCCCTTAAGTCTCGCATGGGGCGATGCGCGTTAGTCCTATTGTTTGCCTCTCTAGCACTCGCAAGCCTTTCCGCCCAGCTGCAGATGCCTTCGGCGGCGCGAGCAAAGGACGGCAACGATACGATGCAGTTCTCGCTAACCATTCCGGGCATGGGACCATACAAAGGTTTTTCGGGATATAGCGCTAAAGACGGGACGGTTTCCTACTGTCTCGACCAGGCGCTCGACAATCCTCCCTATCAGTCGTGGATAACCTATACCAACGGCTGGAGCTGGGTAAATGACGCGCGCGCTGCCATTGTGCACAATGGCTATCCTGTCACCACTAGCATTGGCGGTAAACAATTCAGCAAAGACGCCGCGCGGGCGGCAACACAGTTTGCGCTATGGATGCTTTCGGGAACGGTACATCACGACGGGTCGTACTCCTTTATCGCAACGGACGGTTCACAACACGCGGGAACCCTTAAAGGCACGGCTGAGAAAGATGCAGTATTCGAAGCGGCATGCTTTCTTCACGATGGTGCAACATCCGGAACGCTTAAAGCCCCACACAATCGAACCAAGGTGTTCCACTCGATAAAGGACCCTACAACCGGACACGAGAAGCAAAACATGCTCTATGTAATGCCCGGTGTAGAGATAACCGTCGCGAAGGAATCTGCCGAAGCGAACGTCACCGCAAATAACGGAAAATATACGCTTGAGGGCGCCGTTTTCGATGTGTTCACCGAAAACGGAACCAAGGTTGAAACGATTACCACGGGCAAGACCGGCAAAGCCACCGTGTCTCTTGATAAAAATCGTTCGTACTATCTTGTCGAAACCAAAGCGCCCGAAGGGTTTGCCAAACAAGAAGGAAAAATCGCTTTCAAAACCGGAGACGACAACTCAACCGTCAAAGTCGAGGACAAGCCGGTAACAGCAAAAATCAAAGTTGTTAAGGTCGATGCGGCGATTCACGATGACAAGCAGGCAGGCGCGAGCTTGGCAGGTGCCGGTTTTCATCTTGTTTCCCAAGGCACCCCTGGTTGGAGCGCAGACGGCGAAACGGATGCCGCAGGCGTGGTCGAATTTGAAAACGTTCCCTTGGGCAAACTCACCGTAACGGAAACCAAAGCTCCAGAAGGTTACACGCTCAACACTGAGTCCATAGAAATCGAGGCAAACGCCAACGGAGAAACTGTTGTTCCACTGCAGTCGAAAGTCGCCGACACCCCCATAGCCTTCGACCTTGAGATTTCGAAACTGCTTAAGGACAGCAAAGACGAAGAGTCTAAGATCGAAAAACCAGCTGCGGGCGTACGCTTTGAACTCGTTTCAAATTCAACGGGTGAAGTGGTGGGGTCAATCACCACAAATGAAAACGGCTATGCCGACACCTCAAAAGATACGTCACTGTGGTTTGGGCGAGGAGAACGCCCAAGTGGGGCAGCCGGAGCCATTCCGTACGACCGTGCCGGATACACCGTTCACGAAGTGGAAGAAACCGTGCCCGAGGGCTATGCGCACATCGATGACTGGAATATCTCCGCTGAGCAGATGCAGAACGGGGCACATCTTCAATACATAGTCAACAACCATGAGCTCGGCAGCCACATTCAAATCGTCAAATGCGATGCCCTGTCCGATGAAACTGTCAAGCTAGCGGGTTTCACATTCCAACTGCTCGATGCCGATCGGAACCCTATCGATCAGGAGTGCTGGTATCCCCAACATGTCACAACTTCAACGTTTACCACTGATGAAAACGGAAGCGTCACGCTCCCGCAAAGTCTTAAGCCCGGAACGTATTACCTAAAGGAAACGGAGGCGGTATCCCCATACCTCCTGCTTTCCGAACCCGTCGCTTTCGAAGTCCCCGACGGGGCGGGGCAAGATGCCATCTGCACCATCAAGGTAAGCGACAAGCGAGCAACGGGGCGCATTGAGGTGCTCAAACGTATCAAGGGAACGGACACGCCCTTGGCAGATGCATCGTTTGATGTTATCGCCCGCAAAGAAATCGTTAGCCCTACTGGAGAAGTTGAAGCAGCCGAAGGAGAGGTCGTAGCTCAAATCACAACAGATGACGAGGGAAAAGCTGCCACGCCGGAATTGCCGCTCGGATGCGGAAGTGCAACATACGTCATAAAGGAAACGAAAGCACCCGAAGGCTATCTGCTTGACGAAAGCGAGCATGAAATCACCCTTACATATGAAGACGCTCAGACTCCCGTTGTTTTCGAGCAAGTTCAAATCGAGAACGATTTCACCAAAATCGACATCACGAAAACCGATATAACGGGAAAATCGGAAGTCGAGGGCGCAAAACTCTCCGTTATGGACGCAGATGGTAAAGAAATCGACAGTTGGACTTCAAACAGCGAGCCTCATCGCGTCGAACATATAAAACCGGGCGTCTATACGCTCACCGAAATTCAAACTCCGCGTACATATGATCAAGCTGAATTCATCTCGTTTGAAGTTAAAAACACGGGCGAAGTTCAACAAGTCGAAATGAAAGATTCACCTATCGAGATCTCCGCAGAGATCGACAAACGGCAAGAAGTAGCCGGTGGGAAGAATAAAACCTACAGCTACACGATTGACGCCCGGAACACTTCAAACACGTGGGTGGATGAGTTTACGGTCACCGATGAACTAGAAGCAGCAACAAAAGGTCTCGCTCGACTCGATTCCCTGCAAACCCCGCAAGCGTTTGGCGATTTTGACGGAAAGTTTAACGTTTGGTATCGGACAACCTCGACAAAAGCCGACAACAAGACCGCCGGAAACAACGACGTTCCAATTAACGCAGATGCAAACAAAGTCGAAAAAGACGGTATCGACGAGAACGCAGCTAACGCCACACTTGATGACGGCCATGTCAATTCCTGGCTTGCAGACGGTTCGACGCGCGAGCTTCTCGGGGAAGACGGAAGGGCGCTTGATTACAACGGATGGCGTCTTTGGAAATCTAATCTCGATACGTCTGTATCCACCACTTTGACTGTTGATGAACTCGATCTTAAAGAAAACGAGACTATAACCGGCATCAGATTTGAATATGGCAGGGTCGAGGCCGGGTTTACAACGCGAAGCAATGACAGCGCAGATTGGGATCGCGAGGACCTCTTCGACGAGCACGACGATATCGAATCGGCTGAAAAGTCCTACGAAAACAAACAATCGGATGAGGATGCCCTTGCATGGCGTGGCACGATCCTGACCCTAACAACGACCGATGCATACGAACACGAACAAGCACTCGAAAATACGGCTCGCGTCGATGCTTTCCGCAACGGTGGCGGCGATAAGCTTGAGGACCATGTTTCAGACCGCGTTGTCCAATCGCCAGAAGATGAACCCAAGACGCCCAAGACAGAGGAGCCTTCAAAACCCGGTGACTCACCGAGAGGTTCACGGGCTCTTCCCCAAACAGGTATTATCACCGTCTCCCTTGTATTTAGCGCGCTTTGCACCTGCTGCATTGTGGGGACAGCAATTGTGCACGTCATTAAAAATCGAATGATTTAGTTGTTCACGAACGGGAGCACATATGTCCGGCAAAACAAACATAGTTTCAAAAATAGCCCTTGCCGCACTGTGCGCTCTCGTTCTTATTTTAGGTTTCGCACTCGGAGAAAGTTCGCCGCTAGCTGGAGGTCAAACACAAACCGACAGCTCTGCCAGCAATGCCATTGTTACGTCTCGAACCCAAGAATCAAGGAGACAGTCTTGGCTTGAAGTCTCGGGGACAACCGTTTCGGTTCCCGTTGTCCAAGCCGCAGAAGATGCACCAGACTTTTATTTAAGCCATGATCAAAACGGAAACAAGTCGCCACTCGGATGCGCCTTTATCGATGCACGAGTCGAACGGGGTTCCTTACTGACCGTCATCTATGGACATAATCAAATCGGCGGCAGCGGAATGTTCTCCCCCTTGCGCCGCATGCCTGAACAGGCACTTTTTGACACACTGAAAAATGCAACGCTTTGGGATAGTACCGGTAAAAAACGGACTTACTATCCGGTTTGCGCTCTAAAAATCGATGCCGGCAATACCGACATCCAGCGTTTTGATATCGCAGATGTAGACGAGCTTAAACCTTGGTTGCATTCATTTATCACGCAGGCAACTGCAAAGCGCGCCGATACCGTATCCCAAAGTTCATCGGTAAAACGCGTGCTTGCACTCATAACGTGCTCGAGCGCACGCCCCCACCAACGGGAACGCACGCTCGTGCTGTTTGCTCAAATCTGATGAGCAGTATGTGCTCAGATTTTTATTGTTGACTCGAACCCGCATCGGACTGGGCGCTCGGCGTGTCATCGGCAATTGAAGAGATTCCGGAATTGGACTCCTTCTTAACGATTTCAGCGCGTTCATCAGCGGGTGTAGAACCCCTTACACCGACGAGTACCGATATGCCAAAGCCGAGAACGATAGCTATGGCAGCACCGACAAGATACGCGACCCAGTGCTTTCGGATAAATGAAATCACGAATCCTCCTACGAGCGACGGATGACCTCAGTCACGACTTCGGCAACAGCCGAAACATTATCGGGCTCAACGTTAAACGGATAGTCATCAGTGGTCTTAGCACATGCAAAGCGATTGCCCTCAACACCGGCAATAGTCAAAGCCCTGAGACTCATATCGAGCGCGGCATAGGCGTCTGTTGCGGTGTTCGGCATCGGAACGTTGCCGATATCATAATGCAGAGCATCGCCGACCGTATGGACGAGATGCGAGATTCGACGATCGCCCCTGAGCTGACGTCGATCGCCCTCGACCGAGACAGTCGCGAGGTCACCCGAACCGATGCTCTCGAGATTGATAAAGAAGACACCGCGCAGCTTGTCGTGATGCGTCGCCAAAAACGCCTTCATACCTGCAGAATCACATTCAGAGGCGCCCGTCGCGACAAACCAGATATCGTGTCCCAAAAGCTCATCGTTTCCGAGTGCAGTGACTGCCTGGCGCTTTTCTTCCTCGCTCACGCCTTCACCAGCTGCGGCACCGCCCTTCCAGTCGTCATCCTCGAAGTTATCCCAACTGCCGATATCACGGCCGGACTGCTTGGCATCGAACTCATCATCAACACCGAGCCAGTCGCTCATGCTGTTTTCAGTCTTCTTTTTGCGACCGAAGAAGTGATGCTTTTTCTTTGTCCTAGGACGAGTAGGCGCCGGCTCATATTCGTCATTGTCGACATCATCGGCGGCGATGGTATCGAACTGGGACGTGACGTGCTGGGGCGCCGTCTCGGATAGCGAGGGGCTCTCGCTATCGACAGAACGAGCGGCAGGTTGTGTTGCAAACGGATCGCTCACCGGATCCATCGGATCGGGAAGGTCAAACAAAGCAGCACGGGAATTGTTGTTTGCTCGATCAATCGAGGGGAGCGCGGGGTCGGGAATCGACCTAAGCGGATTGACGGCAGCAGGATCCGGAATTGACGTAATGGGACTACTCGACTCGGTACTCGACTCGGGAACCTGGACCTGAGACTCTTCCATCTCGTGCTGGTCTTCATCTTCCCGCGGTTCAATCGCACGCATCACGGGGATCGGCGACTGGATAGTGCGACCCGGATCGGTCTTCTTGCTGCCCAGACGCAAACCTCTCTTGCTTCCCTTCGACTTCTTCTTAATACGGGAAGCAATCTGGGACATAAGTGAATCGATGGAATCGGTGATGGAGACGAGCGGCTCCTCATCCTCATCCTCTTCCTCTTCTGCCTCATCAAACTGATTGTCGAGATTAGGCATCTCAAATATCTGGGTAGAGAATTTCTTCGGCTTTTGAAGCTCTTCGTTACTAAAGGCCTCTTCAGCGCGGTCGACCGATTCGGTTTCGATGCGCTCGCCCTTTGCAGCGTCAACGCCCGCATCAACAAGCGGTGTCATATCCACCGAAAGCGTCGCATCGGGTACCGAGGGTTTGGATGTCGCTTCAGTCGCGAAATCGGCATCGAGTGCTGCATGCTCGACTTCAAACTCGGCATCGTTGGATGCCGAGTGCTCGGTTGCGGACTCAGGTTCGGACACTTCCACAGCCTCGACAAGCTCATCATTGACACCGTCGCTATCAGACTCGTCAACGAAGACGGGGGCGTCCATGTCCTCCGTTGCAACCTGTTCATTTTCCGCATCATCTGCGACATTAGAAATCGGTTCGGCGCCTACAGTCGGCTCGACAGCCTCGCTTTCATCTGCAATCGATTCGAAGACCTGGGTTGCGCCGGGCACATCCACATCAGCATCGATAACGTCCTCGCCCTGTTCTTCACGAGCGGAAATATCATCGACAGAAAGCTGAACAGTTGCACCGGGCTCGACGGAATCGAAAGTATCAACCGCTTCGTCAGAGATCGAACTATCGTCCGCGACATCACTTGACTCAACGGACGCAGCGTCCGGCCCCTCGCCCTCAGAACCCTCGCCCTCTGTATCTACGCAGGCAGGAGCGGCTGCGATGTTGTCATCCGCTTCGATATCATCAGAAGTGGCGTCCATGTCGGTATCGGTATCGGTATCGAGATCAATACCTTCTTCAACTGCGTCCTCAGCGACAGTATCATCGACGTCGGCGAGTCCATCGGCATCGGAAGCATCTACCGCATGCTCTTCATCGGAAACACGGGCAAACATGTCATCCTCAGCTTCGACATCGCGTTCCTTGAGATGCGCCTGCTCCGCGGCACGCGCTTCTTTGAACTGCTCGATCCAGGCTTTTACCTTTTCCACAACCATATGGAAAATCTCAACCGCGCGATCGACAATCGCCTTGGCTTTAGCCTTGATGTCATCCACGGGGATCTTGGAGAGCGGATGATCCGGCTGCTCGTCTTCATCGAGTGAGTACGACGTCTTCTGATACGCGGGCGGCTCCTGTCCAGACTCCTCAACCTCGATTTGATTGTTGTCCTCGCTTTCGAGCGCCTGCATTACCGAAGTGCTCTCAAGAGAAGAATCGGCGCCTCCAAGCTCATCATCTTCCTGATGCACGGGCTCCGATGCATCAGAGACAGGATAGAATCCCTCTTCGCCTTCGACATCTTCCTGCGACTCTGACGTCTCAGGTTCGAGCGTTTGCTGAGCGTTCTCATCGAGATTCGCCTCGGCAATTCCCGCATTATCCGAATCGACGACGCCCGCTACCTCAAAAGGTTCAGCAGGAGTCTCGGAAATTGCAGACGCTGCCGCATCGTTCACCAACTGCGCGGGCGCCGGTGCGGACATTTCAACCGCAGCGGATTCAGAGCCTGCAACTTGCTCAGACTGCTCGAATGCTGCAACAGTGGGCTGAGCGGGCTGCTCGGCAGGCGTAGGCTGGGGCTGGACCTCGGGCGCAGGCACATTCGCGGGCGAAGGAGCCATGGGCATCGCGGAATCGGGACGGGAGAGAGCTTCAGGCTCGGGAACGGCAGATGCATTCGCTGCGGGCGTTGCAGCGGCCGCAAGGACAGACGTTGCAGCAGAAGCCACCTCGGATACCGCAGAAGCGGCAGCTGCCGCCGCGGGCGCAACAGCCACAGCGGGCGAAGTTGTCGCTGCGAAGGCAACAGGCTCAACAACGGGAGCCGACACGGGCTCGGGTTTTTCAACTAAAAGTTTATAGGGCCTTGGCATTGCATCGGAAGTGTACTCGATATCACACGACGTGGGAAGCATACCGAGCGCGGCGATTTTATCTGCACCGTAACGGATGCAGCCAGCTTCGTTCTTGAGCGGTGTAACTTCGATGTATTCAGGCTCGGGTGCGGGCATATTGGCCTGGGCGGGAGCAGAAGGCTGAGGCGATACACTGGCATGTGCCTCGGAAGCAAGTTCCGCAGAGACGCGCTCACTGAATGTCTTGTATTCAACGGGCTCACCGGAATCTGCAGGCCCGGTCTCCGCCTGGTCCTCTTTGCGCATGGAGTCGACTTCGGGCATGTCGGGAATAGTGACAAATGGGTCTGCAGAGGCAGCGGCGGAGCCCGTCTCCGGTGACGCCTGGGCAGCAGATGTCGCTTGAGAATCGCCGTCCTCCGTCTCGAGAACGCTCTCGCCATCATCGGCGGTAGAGCCGAGCGGGTTACCGATGCCGCCAAACACATGCTTCTTTACACGAGCGGCAGGAGCCTCGACATCCTCGGGGACGTACTGCTCCTGAGCAGCACGCTCCGCCTCCTCGGCGAGCTGCTTGAAATACGCATCGGCAGGAACGTCATCAGGGAACATCTCGGCATCCTTATCGGCGAGCGGAGCCACCGTGTCCATGATGCCGAGCATGGCTGCTACAGACGATTTATTGCAGACGGCACCCGATGTGTAGGGAAGCACATAGATGTGCGCGAGCTGAATGACCGCATAGGCGAGAGCGACGAGTGCAAATACGATCGCAAGAATCCAAAATGCGAGCTGCGCAGCCTCAGGAATGGGAAACACGTGAACGATTGCAGCTACGGCAGACAGAACCATAGCATAGGGAAACGCCCTGTTGACAAGGGACACATACGGGCCAAAGCTCGGATGCGATGCAAAATCAGCACGCGGCGAATCATAGTGAGCGACCACGACAACCGGACGATTGCGCGGGGAAGCGACGGGGCCGGTAGCCTTGTGATAGGCGATGACGTTTTGCGACGGGCCACCAGCCCCAAGGAGCGTCAATGTCGGATGTCCTAAACGATCGAATACATACAGCACGACCGCCGCGATCAGCAGCATATATCCGATGACGCCGGCGACGCCGGAAAGTCCGCAAAGCACGGCTCCGACAAACGCCATGATGCCCATGATGGACAATCCGACCTGTTTGGACGGACCGGCATCAAATTCTTGGATCTCGGGGTTAAACCCGTGATCCTTGAAAATGCCCGCAAGCTCTTGGGCTGCAACGCGCTCTTCCTCGCTGCATGCCGGCGTTATCTTCTCGTCCTGCAACAGGTGGGCGAGATATTTCTGGGTGTTAGCCATGTGCGCTCCACATCCATCTTTCGTCTGTTGGATTCCGCCTGCCACCTGCATCGACAGCGCGCGGAACCGTATATAGTCAAAAGTATACCCTTTCAACAAAAAGCAAAGTAGTGCAAGGGTGCGTATCGAGTTCGTTAGCTCGATACGCACCCTTCATCTCCATATTGGGATTAAAATCAATGGACTGTGCCATATGCAGTTTGCGAACGAACGAAATGAGTCGATCACGATGGCAACAAAAGACCGCACGACAGCCAAAGTCGAGGAGCCGGTTAGGCGTCTATGGTGCCTAGCGCAACTATTCAATTCGCTCGGTGAGCCCGTTCCTTCTTCGGTTGTGTTTTCAAATCCCGATTTAGGCTACGACTCGCCTGTCGCAGATTCCAACGAAAAGAAATTCAAACGAGACCGCGAAGAGCTGCGCAAACACGGCATCGTCATACGCGATAAGCAAGTCGCAGGCGCAAACAAAACCGAAAAGCACCTCTGGTATCTCGACCGCGAGACATCTTTCACCGATGAAACCAAGACGATTTTGGACTCATATACGGCTGAAACTCTGCTCGCCTGCATCGATAGCGCCCTTGAGGACAAAAACTCACCTTTTACGGTTCCCTACCATCGCATTCAAGAAAAACTGCTTGCGCTGGCCGCTTCCGATCACGCTGCAACCTCGCCGATTACGCGCGCGGGTGAAAACCAGAATGCTGTTTGGACTGCGTTTTCCCAGCGCAAGAAGCTCGTGTTCGACTATCAAAATGCAAAAGGGGAGAGAAAACAGCATACGGTCGCCATATGGGGCATCTTCTATGGTGGCGGGTCATATTACTTTGTCGGACAGGTCGACCCCGGAAAAGATGACGACGACACACCAAGAAAGAAAACGTTTCGAGTCGACCGCATCCAACGCGTGCGCAAGCTCACGGGAACATATGCAATCCCCTCCGACTTTCGCGTGCAAGACAGCCGCTTTTTCACCTTTGACCTCGGTGAAGGCGATCCCATAGACGTCACATACGAGTTCCCCGCGACAGTGAGCGATGCGGAAATTCGAACCGTCACGCACAAACGCGGACGCATACGGCGCGATGACGAACATAACCGCGCATTATGGACCATCTCCGCACGCTCTCTTGAGGAATCGATTACCTTTATGCTCGACCACATCGATATGCATATTTCCCCGGTCGCTCCAACAGAGCTCGTTCATGCTTGGAACGACATGCTCGATAAGGCGGTGAAACCCTATGACTGCTAAATCCGTATCATCAACAGAGCTTTTCGACATTGCACTCGACCTGTTCGATAAGCTTAGCGCTTCCCCTACGGGCGAGATATCGCTTCGGCAGTTCACCCAAGAATGCGACTGGGATATCACTCCGCGCGTCGCGGCAAAAGCAGCGGAACTCATAGAAACGTATTACGACATAGACGGATGCCCGCAGCTCGCAATCGGAACCGACGGAGATTACGATGACGAGGGAAATGTCACCCAGGAAGCAACAACCGCCTACTTCTTCAATCGAGACATCGGCGTGTTAAGGCTCTCTGGTCCGGAAACCATTGTGCTCGACCACCTGCTTTCCAGCTCAGACCTGGACGAGTTGACCAAAGAGCACCTACGACTTGCATTGGGCGTGCACGAGCACGGGTTCACCGATGAGCAAGATGCCGAAAACCTTATCGATACCGATGCCGATAAGGGGCCTTGCTTCGCCATCATTCAAAATGCAACGGAACGAGGGCAGCGTATTTCCTTTGAATACCGCGGAAACACGCGCACGGTCGACCCCCTGAGCATAGAAAAGAACGGGACGCAGTTCTACCTCACCGGTTTTGACCTCGACCGACAAGCTGTGCGCATCTTTAAAACCGCGCTGGTTTTCGCTTGCAAGCGCACGGGCAAACCGGTCGAGCACCATCTCGAAGTGCCGACGCTCGACGAAAGCATCCGTTCACGCGGAGAGATGGTGCGCATAAGTGTATCGACCGAACGCCTTCCCGCGCTCGCCTGGCCAGGCATCGATATAACAGATGAGGTTGACCCCGACGATCCCTCGCGCACCATCGTTATCGTCGCCGTCACGCAAAAGCCCTGGTTCTTCAGTCGTGTCCTTGCAGAGGCAGGGCACATCAAAATACTCGATAAGGATGTCGCACAGGAGTTCTGCGCATGGGCTCGGGCACTGAAGGTGGCAAATTAGGCTCTATGTGCCTTTTGCCACAACTTTAAGTACTCGCCAACATGGTTGATTTCGATTTTCTGGTACGACGCGGTCGGCAGCGAGTTGAGAAACTTTCTTCCGTACCCCTTGTGCAGCAGGCGCGAATCGGCAAGCACGAGCACGCCCCTGTCCGACGAAGAGCGAATCAGCCGTCCCGCAGCCTGCTTGACGGTCAGTACCGCTTCGGGAAGCGTGTGGTTCAACCAAGCCCGCTCTTCCCTCTGTTCGCGCTCGCGAGCGATCGGATCTGTCGGCGGAACGAACGGCAGCTTAGGAATAACCACGCAGCGAAGCGTGTCTCCGGCCGCATCAAAGCCTTCCCAAAACGCGCGAAGCGCAAAGAGCGAGGATGCCGGCTCGGCTACGAAGTGATCTCGAAGTCGTTTAGATGACGAGCCCTTTGCCTGATAGGCGAGCTCAAGTCCCTTACGATCGAGCACGGGGTGGATACGCTCGTACATCTCCTCCATGTCCTTGCGGTTGGTAAACAGCGTCAACACCGATCCGCCCATAGCCACATGCACATCCGTCAACAGCTTTTCGAGGTCATCAAGATATGCATCGTAATTTCTAAGGTCGGGAGCGTGCATGTCGGACGCAACGACAACTGCCATATTGCGATCAAAATTGTAGCTCGAGTCCAAGTGCAGTGTTTTCAGCTCATCTTTATCGACTCGATTGAGTCCTACCGCTTTATTGAAATGTGCAAAGCTTTTATCGACCGCCATGGTTGCGGACGTGAATATCACGCTCTCGGTTTCGGGAAACCAAAGGTCCGCAAACGCTTGGCCGATATCGAGCATCTCTGCTGTAAGCGACTCATTACCTGCCGCTTTACGCTTGTTGAACTGAAGCGAATAGACGTAGGCGCTATCCGTGCCCTCGACAATCAGGCGGAGATTGTCCTTGCACTCATGGAGTGTGCGCGATAAATCCGACACCTCCGCCAGCGCAGGCGACGGTTCGCCCTGTGCAGCCTCGACAAGCGCCGCAAGCGAGCGGTCCGCCTCATCAAGTTCATGAAGGGCATCCCCGCACACATCGGCAAACGCACTCCAGGTGTCGCTTGCGCGCACGTCATCGCTAATCCAAAGGTTGATATTTTCATACCGCTCGCGAGAGAGCTTTTCCACCTCGCGCACCCCGTCAAAAACCTCTGCCATCGCACCACCGGCGCGACCTGCGGCTGCGATTGCCTTGGAAGTTAAGCGAACGTAGAGGGAAGCACCTTCCTTTTTGCTGAGTTCATGCTCCAGACGAGCGAGCGCACCCGAATCGACCGTGCCCAAACGTGAGAATAAAAGTTCGCTTTCGTCTGCAGATACCCTTCGCGACCATTGCTTTCGTGCTTCGTTTTCGACAGAATGCGCCTCGTCGACCACCCAATGACGAATCGGCGGAAGTATCTTTCCCTCTGCCGCGACGTTTCTAAACAAAAGCGAGTGATTGGTGACCACCACGTCCGCGCAGGAGGCACGTCGGCGAGCGCCATGAACCAAACAACGGTCAGGATAGAATGGGCAGAGATGACGCTGGCACTCGCGTGAGGTTGAAGTCAAATCTGATCTATTGACACTCTTCCATCGAATTCCAAGCGCATCTAGGTCCCCCTCTGCCGACTGAACGGCATAGGCATAGATCACAGCTATAGCAGTGAGCGTATCCGCGGGATCCTTGCTGGTGCGAATCTGCACATTAGATTTGCTTAGACGTTCGAGCTTACGCAGACACGGATAATGGTCGTAGCCTTTGAGCGCAAAAAAGGACAGCCCACCGGGAATCTGCTCCGATAGCCTGGGAAGCTCCTGGTACATAAGCTGATCAGCTAGGTTATTCGACTTAGTCGCAACACCAACGGTGATATTGTTTTTCTTTGCCGCGCGCGCTAGGGGCACAAGATATGCCATGGATTTGCCGACGCCAGTACCTGCCTCGATCACACAATGGTTCCGTCTTTCAACGGCGTCACGGACCGCCAGCGCCATTTCAATCTGCTCGTCACGCGGCTCATACGATGCGTACATCGCCTCGACTATGCCACCAGGCATAAACGCATCGCGGATCTGCGTTTCGGTCGGCATCTGCACATTCGGTAAATCATCGGCATCTTTGCGTGGCTCAAGTCCATCCGCTTCGATCACGCGGGTGCGCGCATGGTAGAGAGAGAAGCTCATCTCGGATTCTGTCTGCGCGAGATATGAAAAAATCGGTCGATACGACCAAGGAACATCTGGATGCATATTTGCGAGCAGCAAGGCAAGCCCCTGGGGGAGCTCCGCGAGTGCGCAAAGCAAAATACGCCAAACCCCAGCGAGGGCAGCCACATCGTCATTTGCCCTATGGGACACAGCATCACAGCCGAATACCTCAGCAATAAATGCCAATTTATGCGAAGAAAGACGCGGCAGCGCGATGCGAGACAGTGCAAGCGAGTCAATCCAGATCTCGCTTACGTTCACGCCTCCCTTAACCGCCTCGATAAACGAACGATCGAAAGTGGCGTTATGCGCGATGACTGGGCAACCTCCGATAAATTCTGCAAGTGACGCCACCGCTTCCTCCGCGGAGGGAGCATCCGCAACATCAGCATTTGTGATACTGGTCAAGCGAGTGATCTCAGCGGGAATCAATGAGGACGGATGCACGAACGTATCAAATGTGTCAACGATTTCCCTCCCGCGCAGGCGAGCTGCCGAGATCTCGATAAGCTCGTTGTCGCGTAAGGAAAGACCCGTCGTCTCTGTATCGAGGATGATGACGTCCTCCTCGATCAGACCGAAGTCGCGCGTTTTCGCCATCTCCTCCAGCCTTTTGTAGCTTTCAACAACAAAATCTGGAGTACCAGGCAGCACGGCCTCTTCAATTAGCATGAATCTCCCGCTCGTTTAAGCGCCATATCGATTAAGGCGCTGCATACATCAGAAAACTCAATGTTAGCGTGTCTCAGCTCATCCGGATACAAGGACGCATCAGTCATACCGGGAATCGTGTTGGTCTCCAAAATTACCGGACCGCGATCTGTGACGATAAAGTCACTGCGCGAGAAGCCCGAGCATCCAAGCACCTTGTGTGCCTCAACGGCCAGTTCCTGGGCACGGGCGTAATCCTCTGCCGAAATTTGCGCCGGTATGCGATGAATGTGTTCCGGGGAAATATATTTGACATGCAAGTCGTAGAACTCGGAATCTTCCGGTTTGCAAATTTCGACGATAGGGAGCGCGCGAGCGCATCCGTCATCGAAAACTCCGACTGTTATCTCTATTCCCTCGAGGCACTCCTCAATCAAAATCTTGTCATCGTACACAAAGGCCTTTTGAATCGCTTGGACGAGTTGAGACGGATCCTTAACCAGACTCACTCCGTAGCTCGAACCGTTAACCGCCGGCTTAACAAAGCTTTTCTTGCCTACAACTTCCGTTATCTTATCGATCGAGTAGTCTTCTCCGTTTTTAAGTGCAAGGCCGCGAGCAGTGGGGATACCCGCTTGGGCATACAGCAGCTTCGCAATATTTTTATCTGCCCCGCACATACTCGCCGTTGCATCGGAACCGGTGTAGGGGACATGCAAAGCTTCAAGGAGCGCTTGGATGGTGCCATCCTCTCCGCCGGCGCCGTGAAGTGCAACAAATGCCGCATCATATACATCCGAGGCCATCGTGGTCACAAATCCGTCAGCGGTAGGATCTATAAGGTCAACGGTTTTGTATCCAGCCTTTTTGAGCGCCTTCTGAACGTTTGCACCCGACTGAAGCGAAACCTCCCGCTCGCTCGATGAACCGCCCGCAAGCACAGCGATACGCGTGGTATCTGCACTTTTCTTTATCATTTGTACGTTCCCCCCGGTCACGGCATTTACCTTGTTAAAGTTGTAAGTATCTATTGTATGTTTGCCCTAAATATTTTGGCTCGAAAGGATCTCCATGGCTCAGCACAATCATGTAGCCGATATCCGAAAATTATCCCAGGACGATATCCGGGCTCTCGTTGCAGAACTCGGACAGCCAGCCTTCCGTGCAAAGCAGCTTATCGAGTGGGTATTTGAAAAGAACGTATGTTCGTTTGATGATATGACGAACCTTCCTAAGGCTTTTCGTGAACAGCTAAAGGATGAATTTTCTTTTGGAACTCCCGTAGAGGTCGTAAAACAGGTCTCAAAGGATGGTTCACGCAAGTACCTACTCCAATACAGTGATGGCGTGACTGTTGAGACCGTTGGCATGCCACGCCGCAACAAGCTCTCCGTCTGTGTCTCAACTCAGGCCGGTTGCAGAATGGGGTGCGCTTTCTGTGCCACGGGTCTTTCCGGATTCACTCGATCGCTCACGGCTCAAGAAATCGTTGACCAGGTTTTACACGTCTCCAATGACTTCTGCGAGCGAGTGACGAGTGTCGTCTTTATGGGTCAAGGAGAGCCCTTCACCAATTTCGATGAGACGGTAAAAGCGCTGCGCATGCTCAATGACCCTTCTAGTTTCAACATAGGAGCTCGCCACCTTACGGTATCGACCTGTGGTGTAATTCCTGGAATTCGAAAATTTGCTGAATTACCTGAGCAGTTCACGCTTGCGGTTTCGCTCCACTCGGCAATTCAGACTACACGCAACCAGCTCATGCCCGGCGTTAAAAAGTACACGCTGCCGCGTCTATACGAAGCCCTCCAAGCATACACAGAGAAAACTGGACGTCGTCCGTCGTATGAATATGCAATGATTGAGGGCATCAACGACACCAATCCCGAAATGCAGGCACTTTGCGAGTTTTGCGAGGGTACACTCTGTCACGTCAATCTGATTCAACTAAACGATATTGAGAACAGCCCGCTTAAACCTTCTCCGGCTCATAAAGTTGAGGAGTTACAGCGTCGATTGACCCAACGAGGTGTGGAAACAACCATTCGAAATTCTCGTGGTAACGACATCGATGCAGCCTGTGGCCAGCTGAGACAGCGCAAGTTGACAAAGAATCGCACTGAAACAGAGTAGGGTAGTACCTATAGAAATGTTTCACATGAAACGCCCGGCCAGACATCTATCTGGTCGGGCGTTTTTAGCATGTTCGTTGGTATTTATAATTTAAAGAACGACGAGTGAAGTATATTTCTTTCGTTAGGTACCTTATTAAAGTGTTTTTTCCCACTGTTCTTCAACCCAATCTTGATTAATTTTAGGGTTTTTCGTAACCTGAGCGGTCCTAACAGCCACATCTTCACTCATTACTTCTACTTTTTTCTTAGAAGTATCGAAAACATCTTTCGCACTTTGAGCAAGTCTATGACGTAGTTCAGAATTCGAAGCAATCTTGTAACCTGCTACTGCCGAGCCAATTACAACAAGAGAAATCGACATTGCAGCGATTACTTTATTCTTCATCTCTATCCACTCCGTCAACATTCAACACTTGAGATAGGATTCTCTGAAGATCATCCTCGTCTTTAAATTCTATCTCTATCTTGTTTTTACCACGTGTATTTTTAACTCTCACATTTGTATTAAAAGTCTGGCGAAGGATTCTGGCAGCCTTTTTATAGGACTGAGGAGTAACCGTTCTCTTTGGTTTAGGGGATTCTCCGACAGAAAACAAAGGAGCAAGGTTTTCTGTCGCACGAACGGACAAACCTTCGGCAACAACTTTTTCAGCTAATTTAATTCTTGCATCCTCATAAGGAACTGCAAGAATTGCTCGTGCATGGCCAGCTGTCAATTTACCGTCAAAAATATACTGCTGTACTTGTTCAGGCAGATCAAGAATTCTCAGCGAATTTGTAATTGCAGATCGAGATTTTGAAACCGCTTTAGAAAGTGCTTCTTGTGTCATTCCACTTGAATCAATCAGTTGTCGGTATCCCTTTGCTTCTTCAATGGGATTCAAATCTGAGCGTTGAAGATTCTCAATGAGCGCGATCGCAAGCATCTCCTGGTCATCAACATCTTTTATGATGACAGGCAATTCCTCAAGACCAGCAAGTTTAGAAGCTTGATAGCGGCGTTCTCCTGCAATAATCTCATAACCATTGTTTTTCTTACGTACAAGTAGAGGTTGAAGAACTCCGTGCTCAAGAATTGAATCACTCAGCTCTTTCAACTCTGACTCATTAAAGTGCGTTCTCGGTTGATCTGGGTTAGGAAATATATCTTCTATTGGAACTTTTGTCTCAGATTTTGATGATGCAGAACCAGTTTCGTACTCTGCCTCACTGACAAGTGCACTTAATCCACGACCAAGTCCCGATTTTTTCTTACTAGGCACGCTTGATCACTTCTTTCGCAAGTTTTTTGTACGCAATTGCACCTTTATTAGTGGGAGCATATGAAATTACCGGCTCACCAAACGAGGGAGCCTCAGAAATTTTAACCGTTCTGGGAATTAAGGTCTTAAACGCTTTATCGCCAAAATAATTTCTAACCTCTTCAACAACCTGATTTGAAAGAGATGTCCTTGAATCATACATGGTCATCAACACACCAAACGTATCCAGTTTTTTATTTATACGCGACTTGACCATTCGCATCGATTCAAGAAGCTTTGTTACACCTTCCAATGCGTAATACTCGCACTGGATTGGAATCAACACGCTGTCTGCAGCTGTCAAAGCATTAATTGTAAGAAGGCCAAGAGATGGAGGACAATCGATAAAAATGAAATCGAAATCGTCTTTCACAGGTGCTAGCAAGTCTTTTAGGCGTGTTTCCCTTGCCATAGCTGAAACAAGTTCGATTTCTGCTCCGGCTAATTGTATAGTTGCTGGTACAACAAAAACCTTTTTGCTGTCAGTTTGGATAATAAGGTCTTCAACCGGAACATCTTGTAGCAACGCATTGTAGATACACTGATCAAGATTCTCTTTTTCGATTCCAAATCCACTTGTACTATTACCCTGAGGATCGAAATCAACTATTAAGACTTTGCGTCCTTCCTCACCGAGCGCAGCCGCTAGATTTACTGCTGTAGTAGATTTTCCTACCCCGCCTTTTTGATTAATTATAGCTATGACACGTGTGTCTTTTCCTGATTTTGACCGTTTGACGTCTCGAAAACCCACGCTTCCTCCTTTTTTAATGTTTCACGTGAAACATTCTTTCTAAAGTGTACTCGTTCGTTATCAAAATTGATTATGTTTCACGTGAAACATCTATGCAAGCGGTTTCTTTTTTGCAAGACCATTCTGACGTGGTAATGAAATTGAAGTTTGCTTGATTCGTTGATAAATGAAGTAAGAACGATGACCCAGTTTGTTAGGAAGATCAAGTTCTTTATGTTGAATAAGGTCTAATCCACAGATTTCAGCTGCTTTGTTGCCAGAATCAATTTCAATTTCACTTGGGTTACCTTTAGTGAGAATTAATAAACCGTCGCGGGAAAGAAAAGGAGTTGCGTATTCAATAAGCACAGGAATAGACGCAAGAGCTCGCGCCGTAACAATAGAAAATTGTTTACGATATTTCTTTCCTGCATCTTCAATTCGAATATGCTCTGCTTTTAGATTTGGAATGGAAAGATCAGAAATAAAAGAATCAACTGCTTCGATTTTCTTATTTACAGAATCGATAAGCAAACCCTCTCTTTGTGATGCAACCCCAAGCTCAATACCAGGAAAGCCAGCACCGGTTCCCATGTCAAGAAACTTTCCTTCAGGTGCTTTTTCAAAAAACGGCAATAGCAACAACGAATCAAGAAGATGAAGAACAAGAGCGTCATCAACATCAAGGATTCGAGTCAAATTGACAGTATTATTTCTTACAATAACTAATCTCAGATGCGTTATACATTTACTGAAAACATCTCTAGAAAGATTCAATCCATAACCTAAACAATAAGAGTTAAGTTTTTCGATTAGACAATCAGAATCGAGATGCAAATCTGAAATACAATTATTCATAAGGTACTTTCTGACAGAAATTAGTGAACCAGTAACTTTTGACAAAAAAGGCGTGGTCACCCACGCCTTAAAGAATACTATGTGAGGAAGTCTTATTTGGGTTCGATCACAACATGGCGATCATTATCAGAGCCCTCTGAATGCGTATCGACACCATCAACATCACGAAGTGCAATATGAACGATGCGACGTTCATAAGCATTCATAGGAGGCAAAGAAACACTTGAATGCTGCTTAAGGGCACGTGCAGCGGCAGATTCGGCCATAGAGCAGACCTTATCGCGACGACGATTTTTATAGCCCTCAATATCAACAGCCACAGGATATCTAAACCCAAGCTTGCGACTAACGACAAGAGAAAAGAGCGTCTGCAAAGACTCAAGCGTACGACCGTGACGACCAATTAATACGGCAAGATCGGGAGCCGTAACATCAAGAATCAATTCACCTTCGTCGCCCTCATACTCATCAATAGGAGAATCTGCTGCATCGAAATAGCCAAGGATGGAACGAAGTACAGAGATAGAGATGTCAGCAATGGTGTCCAGCTCCTCGTCGGTAAGCTCTACGCCATCTTTAAAATGTTGTGCAAGCTCAGGATACTCACCTGTATAGGTATTCTTTGACTCATTTACCTCAGTAGTAGACTCATCCATCATTAGCTCCAATAGTAAGGTACCTAAATAGCGTCCTTAATCAATTACTTCTTCTTATGGGGACGAGGCTTGCGCTCATGACGCACGACGTCGACCTGAAGAGGAGCATTAGCCTGGCGCTCCTCTTCCTCGGCTTTAGCCTTATCGATTACCTTTTGAGTAATAAAAATCTGCTGGACAACCTGCCAGAGAGAGGAAACATCGTAGTAAAGGAGAACGCCGACGGGAAGCCCCCAGCCCATCCAAAGCATCATAACCGACATGATAACGGCCATCATCTTCATGCTCGATGCCTGCTGACCCGTCTGATTGCGGGACATATAGAGCTGCGGAACGAGCGTCAAGACGGCAAAAAGCAAAAGGCAGACAAGCGAAGGAATCGCGAACTCAAAACCACGGGCAAAATCGCCGCCAGGCGTCGCAGTAAGATCGGGAAGAATACCGTAAAAGGAGAAAGAGCCACCCGGGAAATATTGTTTGAGGTTACGCAGCAGTGTAAACAGGGCACACAGGATAGGCATCTGAATCAGAAGCGGCAGACAGCCACCAAATGGGTTGAACTTGTTCTCGCTGTAGAACTTCTGCATCTCCTCTGCCTGACGCTGAGGATCGTCAGCATAGCGCTCCTGAATCTCCAAAAGCTTAGGCTGAAGCACCTGCATACGCGCAGTAGACTTCGTCGACTTAAGCATCAAGGGCGTCAAAAGCAGACGAATGATCAGCACCAAAATGATGATCGAAAGGCCCCAGTCGACCGCGAAACCCTGAATTGCCTTCAGGATCACGAAGAGAATGTTAACAATCCAATCCCACATGAAAATCCTCCGAAAACGAGTGCCCTAAGGCACAGGATCGTAGCCGCCGACATGCAGGGGATTGCAGCGCAGGATACGCCGCGCGGCAAGCCAGCAACCTTTGATAACACCATATTTTTCAATAGCCTCAATAGCATACTGAGAACACGTTGGGTTGTATATACACGCATCAGGTAAAAGGGGTGAAACCATCCGCTGATAAAAGCGAATAACACAAAGAACGCCACGACGCAGCATAATCGTCACTGCTCGTTGCGAACAGTTTGAATATGAGCGCGTTTGAGAAGGGAACGCAAGGCCCCCTCAAGTTCATCGGGGGTAGCGGAGCGCGTGCGCGTCGTTGCAAACATGATGATATCGTATCCGTCAACAGGCAGATCACACGTCTGAGCGGCGACACGCATCACGCGTTTAGATCGATTTCGAACCACTGCACAACCAAGCCGTTTAGCAGCAGCGAAGGCGACCCTACCGGAATCGCCTTCGCTGTCGGATTCACATATAACCAACCTCATAAGAGGATGGTTTACACGTCGGCCCTCATGAAACACATGCTCGAAATCCTGGTGAGATTTCAGTGTCCTCATGCGAGATATACACAAACGTCTACTAGACGGTCAGACGCTTGCGGCCCTTGGCACGACGACGGGCGAGCACAGCGCGGCCGCCCTTGGTTGCCATACGAGAACGGAAACCGTGAGTCTTAGCACGCTTGCGCTTGTTAGGCTGATAAGTACGCTTCATGATAGAAATCCTCCTGCTGCATTTGTGACACCCACAAACGTGAGTGATATAGACACCTGAGCCTAGAGATTGTAGGGAATACCACGACAAAAAGTCAATAAATCAAATCTAAAAGGACCTAAGTCACCATAACTGCATCGCATCAAGATTATTTTCCCAATCATTTCATCTAACTTTTCACCACTTTTCACAGACATTTCCACAGGTTTCTAACGTTCTGTGGATAACTTTTCACTTCGTTGCTTCAGTTTTCAACATGTTTTGAAAACTTGTGGAAAGCTTTAAAATCATTGCAGGTAAGCTACCATCTATATCTGAAATTACGACGATAGGATTGGGGCGCACATGTCCGAGGACTTCTACCCTTTTGTCGACTCAGGCGATCCAGCGCCCGACAACAGACACCTAACAGGGAAATCAGACGGCATCGAACAAGCGAAAGACACCGAAACGGGTGAAAAAGTCGCCTATTCAACGCGTATTGCGGTCTATGACGACATGCTCTCCACGCCGCGCGTCTGCGTAATTGAGCCTGCAGATGTGCGCACGTATCTCGAGGAGACGACCAACACGGTGTATCGCTGCATGCGAGAGCAAGGCGGCTCCATCTCTCTTATGGTCATTCGCGAAATTGTCGAAAACTACATTCACGCGAACTTCGCCGAACCCATCATTTCGATCCTGGATGGAGGCAATACCATCCGGTTTGCAGATCAGGGCCCTGGAATCGAAGACAAGGAACGTGCATTCGAGTTTGGCGTGACCTCCGCCGACCGATCGAAAAAACGATACATCCGCGGGACGGGAGCCGGGTTCCCCATGGTCCAGCAATACCTTGAAAACGCGGGCGGAGCCGTGTCGATCGAGGACAATCTCGGGCAAGGCACCGTTGTGACCGTAAGTATGGACCCTGCCCGCGTTGCAGAAATCGAGATGAACTCGCAGGCAGGAGCTGCCGTGCGCGCAAGTCAGTTCAGCACGCGGGTTAACAACATGACACAGCAGATACCCCTGCAGGCGTCCCAACAAATGCCGATGAATCAAAATCCCTCAATGTCTGCCGCCGTGCAACAGCAGGCGGCTCAACAGGCAGGGCAGCAATATCCGCAGCAAACGGCTCCCACACAGCCCACATATCAACAGCCCCAGCAGATGCCGCAAAGGCAGCAAATGCAACAGCAATGGACGCCGCAACAGATGCCGGTGCAAAACGGGGCGTGGGGTATGCCTCAGCCCTGGGCAACCATGCCCGTCATGAACCAGGGCATGCAGGGCCAAATGTATATGCAGGGCATGCCCATGGGAGGCTATCCGGGTTATCCACAAAACGGAAATCCTATGGCAAGTTATCAACAACAACAAGCTCAAATGGGTTATCCTTATACCGCAAATACCACAGAGCAAACTCATGCACAGACAAAAATCTATGTAAGCGAACGAGGGCAGCAAGCCCTTGGACACATGCGCGATGCAGGAAGCTGCGGCCCCACCGACCTCAACCATACGTATGGCAATTCCGTTTCGACATGGTCACGCGAGCTGGAAAAACTGTGCAGCAGCGGGCTAGCGATAAAACGCGGCCAGCGTTTCTTCCTCACTGAGGCGGGAAACGCATGGCTGCTCGACCAGTAGATATAGGAAACTCATGGACGAAGAGGCCAACATCATTCTTGGGGATATCGTCTCGTTTTGCCAGCGCGACAACCAGGACACGCGACTAATCAACATGATGAGCAGAGCAAAACCGGTCGGGCTCACCGATGACGCCTTCGTTATCGAGGTGCCATCGCGCTTCGCATATTCCTACCTCATGAAACAGCGTCAAACGATCGAAACGTACCTTGAAGAGATAACGTTCTCGCCCATGGCTCTCGACGTCATCGTCACCGATGCACCCGTTGCCCCATCTGCAGGCGGGATACAGCAGACGACCCCGGTAGCTCAGAAAACGCCTACCACCGACCATGTTTCCCGTGAAACGTCCCTCTACGACAGCAATGGAGCCGTAAATGGAGCGGAACGGGCAATCGGCACGTCAGAGAACGCCAACGAAAACTTGGAAACGAAAGCGGTCAGCGCGGCGCGCAACGCCTCGGCGCCAAATACGGGCGCTATGCGTATCACGAACACGCTCTCAGTCGACGAGTTCAAAAAAATGATGGCGAACCTCGACGGAAGCAAACGCACGATGGATCGTCACAGCTCCCCCGCAACGGCACAAGAAGCAGAACCCGAGCCACTCAGCCCGAGGGAAGCAGCATCGGCAGATTTCAACAATTCGAAGTTCACGTTTGAGAATTTCGTTTTCGGACGCGAGAACATGCTCGCCTATCGCGGCGCACTGCAGTTCGTAGCGTCCGTCGACACACCTGGCGTCAAAACGATGCTCTTCATCTACGGCAAATCGGGACTGGGAAAAACCCACCTGTTGCTCGCCATCAAAAACGACCTCAACGAAAAGCGCCCCGACATCAAGGTCAAATACGCAAACTCGCAGACCTATATCGACGACTTCATCAACGAGGTCGCTATGAAGAAGAGCACGGGCGTGGGAATCCTCAGGGACTACCACGAAGCCGATGTGCTCATTATCGACGACATCCAGAACATCATCGGCAAGTCGGCATCGATCGACTATTTCTTCAGCCTTATGGATGAATTCATCCGTGAGAACAAGAAGATTGTCATCGCTGCAGATCGCGCGCCCAAAGATCTCGGAATGGATGAGCGCCTGACCAGCAGATTTGCATCCGGACAGCTGTGCCCCGTCTACGAACCCGAGTACGAGACGCGTCTACAGATCCTCACGCATTACTACGAGAACACGATTCTCGCGTCATCGCTCGCTGGTCAGGAAGGTGAGACGTCAATCGCGAATATGGTACGCGCCGGCGGCGGACACCTGAGCAAAGAACAGCTCGAACACATGGCAAAACGCGCCGGCAGCAATATTCGAGAGCTCGAGAGCTACTGCGAGCGCTGTGCAAGCGAATCGTGGGACCGTGAACAGATGGGCGAAACGCTCTCGTTCGACGATATCGAGCGAATCGCTAACGACTACTTCGATACGGTACATAAAAAGATATCGGTAAGCACCGTGCAGGAGGTCTGCGAAGCCTACTACCACATTTCACACGAGGAAATCATCGGGCCAAGGCGCAACGCAAATATCGCCCTTGCCCGCCATGTCGCCATCTATCTCTCGATCAACATGTGCGAAATGACCTCAATCGCCGTCGGCTCTGCCTTCGGAGGTCGCGACCATTCAACGGTTCTCAACAGCCTAAAAGTCATCGAGAAGAAGCTTAAAACCGATAGGACGCTGGTAGATGACCTCAAGCAGATCCGCGAGCGAATCCAGCAAAAGGCTTAATCGCTCCGTGGAAAAACCCGTTGAAAACCGGTGGGAAGGATTGTCAAAACATGTTGAAAACACCGTAGCCTTCGTGAAGAAAGTTATCCACAGAGACAGGGTGTTGAAAAACAGAGTGTTGTAAACAGCTGGGAGTTCACATCTTTTAGACTAATTACCAGCACATTCCTTAGGTTATCAACAACGTCCACGCGCTTATTACTATTATTAGATAGATTTATCTATATATAGAAAGGTAAATAGATGAAGTTCACCGTCTCCCAGAGCTCATTGACTCAGGCCCTCAGCATCGTCATGAAAGGCGTTGCGAATACGACAACGCTCCCCATTCTCTCCGGTGTACTCATTGACGCCAGAGACGGCGTTCTCGAATTCCAAACCGCTAACAACACCATTTCAATTCGTCATCGTATTGCGGCTCATGTCGAAGAGGAGGGAACAATCGTCGTTCCCTGCAAGATGCTGCTCAATATCACGAAGACGCTGCCCGATGCTGCCGTCACGGTTGAGTCTGAGGGTCGCACCGTTCATATCAGCTGCGTTAAGAGCTCGTTTAGGGTTAACGCGTTGGATCCGGACGATTTTCTGGCGTTTCCTGCATACGCGCTCGAGAACGCAGTCGAGCTTCCCACTCCGGTTCTGTCCGACATGGTCTCTCGTGTCGTCAAGATGACCTCAAAGGATAAGACGCGTCCAATCTATACGGGTATTCACATGACCGTCGAGAACAATGTGCTTCGCCTTGAGGCGACGGATAGCTATCGCATGTGCATCTGCGACACGAGCGTTGAGACCTCTTCTCTCGAGGGTGAGTTCGAGCTTCTGGTGCCCGCAGCGGCTTTCAGCGACGCATTGAGCATCATGAGCGGGCAGGGAACCATCCTGATCGGCTCGACGGACACTCAGGTGGTGTTCGAGGCGGAACAGACCACCTATGTGGCTCGCCTCATAGAGGGGTCCTTCCCCGGTCTTTCGCGTTTGATCCCCACCTCGAGCATTGCGACGGTGAAGGTCGCGGTCGATACGTTTTCAACGGCAATCCATCGCGTCGCTGCGGTCTCGGGTAGCGGAAACAGGATGCACATCGAGATCGATCCCGATGCCGGCACGCTGGTGCTTTCCTCGTTCTCCGATGACCAAGACCTCGCCAAGGAGACGATCGATGTCGAGGCCGAGGGCCAGGGAGGAGCGCTTTCGCTCAATTATCACTACATGCTCGATGCGCTTGCGTCGGCATCCGGTGAGGAAAACGTTTCGTTCGAGATTCCCGACTATAAGAAACCCTGCGTGTTCAAGGCATACGGCAAAGTCAATTGCCTGTGTCTGATTGTGCCGATGCACGGCTAAAGCTGATATGGGACTGTTCGCGGACGCGCTCTCCGTTTCCGATTATCGTAATTTCAAGTCATATGAGCTTGAACTTTCCCACGGCGTGACCATCCTTTTGGGAAAAAACGCCGCGGGCAAGACGAACCTTGTCGAGGCGCTCGAGCTCCTCACCTCCGCGCAATCGTTTCGCCGGCCCCGTTGCGCCCAGTTGATTCGCGAAGGCGCCGAGTCGGCACGCATAGCTCTCGAAATCACGGGGGACGGACGCGTTCTCGACTTCGAGATGCGCGCCGGCACGAAAAACAAGACGTTTTTCAAGAATGGAAAAAAAGCGTCGGCAGCGGATGTGCGCGGTACGTTGCCCTGTGTTCTCTTCTGTCCTGATCACCTTGATTTGATCAAGGGGTCTGCGGCGCTTCGTCGGCGCGAGCTCGATGATTTTGGTGTGCAGATCAGCAAGAACTTTGCGGATCTCAAGAAGAGATACGAGACGGCGCTGCAACAGCGCAACAGTCTGATCAGGAACGATAATCCATCCCCATCCCTTATCGATTCGTTTGACATCGTTTTGGCGAAACTCGCCGCGTCGCTTCTGCATTGGAGGTTGCGCCTGCTCGATCGTTTACGCCCGTATGTTGTCGATGCGTATGCCTCGATTGCCGATGGTGAAATTGCAGACGTGACGTATATGTCCTCTCTGCTTGCCGATTCGATGCGGGACCTCGAGGGCCGCGAGCTTCAAAAGGCGCTTGCTGAACGTATGCTCAGTGTGCTTGCCGATGCGCGCGAGGAAGACCTTCATCGCGGATACACCACGGTTGGTCCCCATAGAGACGAGCTCGAGTTTTATATTTCAGGGCGATTGGCGCGCGATTTTGCCTCTCAGGGCCAGCAACGCTCGCTCGTGCTCGCATGGAAAATCGCCGAGGTGCGTGTGGTGGCGGACATTTTGGGGTCGCAGCCGCTTCTGCTGCTCGATGACGTGATGAGCGAACTCGACAGCGACCGCCGCGCGGCGTTTCTGCAGTTTGTCGAGGGCCGCATCCAAACGGTTATCACCACGACGAACCTGTCGTACTTCACGAAGAGCGTTCTTGAACAGGCGAAGGTGGTTGAGGTCCATGCCGTATAGGAAACGCGACGACAAAGATCGCGCCGCCGCAACGCTCGGTCTTTCCGCGTACGTTCAGGGCGAATGCGACCGGTTCCTGTCAGGTGCTACGGCCGATCAGCGCGAAATGATGAAAAGCGCCGAGAAGATCAGAAGCGTATACGCCGCATGGAACGCCGTCTGCGGCGGAACACGTGAGGGCAAACATGTCACCGGCCTGCATTACGTGCCCGAAAACGATGAATTGATCGTCTACGCCGATGCCGCTCCCTGGGCGCAAGAGCTCACCATGCTTCGTGAAATCATACGCGCGCGCATGGCCCATGAAGGAGCCAAGATATCGTCAATCGTCTTCAAGGTGTCGCATACCAAACACGCGCACGATTTTTCCTCGGTACACGCGATTCCCCAAAACGCGGTCGAGAAAAAACCCACCCGCATGGTTCATGTACAGATGACGGAGGACCAACGCCGGGCAATTCGTGAACTCGATGACGAATTTGATGATCCAAAGCTCCGAGAAGCGGCAAAGAAGGCTATGAAAGCTAGCTTTGAGTACAAAGTTGATAGAAAAAGGTCTTAAACCGCCAAATTCAGCATCTGGTTGTCTTGTAGAGGTATTTACGCGCCATGTTGAGCGATAGGTAAATAGGATAAAATTAGAAAGCTTGCACAAATCTCTAAAGAAAGGGAGGACGCGTGGCGAAAGAAGAAGAGTACAGCGGCGGAGAGATTAAGATCCTTGAAGGCCTCGAAGCCGTCCGCAAGCGTCCGGGCATGTATATCGGCTCGACGAGCGCAAGCGGTTTACATCATCTCGTCTGGGAGATCGTCGACAACTCGGTCGATGAGGCCATGGCCGGTTTCTGCACCCAGATTTCCGTGACGGTTCATGCCGACAATTCCATAACGGTTGTCGATAACGGGCGCGGTATCCCCGTGGATATGCACCCGGTCAAGAAGATCCCGACGCTTGAAGTTGTCATGACGATTCTTCACGCCGGCGGTAAGTTCGACAACAACGCTTACAAGGTGTCGGGCGGTCTTCACGGCGTGGGCATCTCCGTCGTGAACGCTCTGTCCAAGAAAGTTATCGTGCAGGTCAAGCGCGATGGCAACATCTATGAGATGCAGTTCTCTCGCGGCAAGACCACCGAGAAGATGAAGGTTGTCGGAACGTCCGAGGATACGGGCACGACGGTCACCTTCTGGCCAGACGATGAGATTTTTGAGACCACGGTCTACAACTTCGACACGCTCTATAACCGCCTGCAGGAGACGGCGTTCCTCAATAAGAACCTCAAGATCATTCTGACGGACGAGCGCGAGTCCACCCCGCGCGTTGAGGAGTTCTGCTACGCCGGCGGCATCGTCGATTTCGTCAAATTCCTCAATGAGGGCAAGGATATCCCCGAGGGGCTCAAGGACCCGATTTACATTGAAGGTAAGTCCGAACCGGGCACCCCGACCGAGCGCATGGGCGAGGTCGAAGTCGCGATGCAGTGGAACACCGGGTATGGCGAGAACGTCATGAGCTTCGCGAACGACATCTACACGCCCGAAGGCGGTATGCACCTCGAGGGATTCCGCACGGCGCTCACGCGCGTGATCAACGACTATGCCCGCAAACAGAACATCCTCAAGGAAAAAGAAGCGAATCTCACGGGCGATGACGTGCGCGAGGGTTTATCCGCCGTCATTTCCGTCAAGCTCGCCGACCCGCAATTTGAGGGGCAGACGAAGGCAAAACTCGGCAGCTCGTTCATGCGCGGACTGGTCCTCAAGATCATGACCGAGGGTCTTATCGACTATCTCGAAGAGCATCCCAAGCCCGCGCGCGAGATTGTCAAAAAAGCCCAGCAGGCAAGCAAGGCGCGTAACGCCGCGCGTAAAGCACGTGAGGCAACGCGCCGTAAAAGTCTGCTCGAGACCGCTTCGCTTCCCGGCAAGCTCGCCGACTGCTCGGTGCGCGATGCCGCACTGACCGAGCTCTTCATCGTAGAGGGCGACTCGGCAGGCGGTTCTGCAAAGGACGGTCGTCGCCGAGACATCCAGGCGATTCTTCCCCTCCGCGGCAAAATTTTGAACGTCGAGCGTGTCGGTGATCATCGCGCGTTCTCGTCCGATACCATTCAGTCGCTGATCACCGCGATCGGCTGCGGTGTCACGACGAGTGCGGGCGACGGTGGCGATTTCGACCTCTCAAAGGCACGCTACCATAAGATCATCATCATGACCGATGCCGATGTCGACGGTGCGCACATCCGCATCCTGTTGCTCACGTTCTTCTACAAGTACATGCGTCCGCTTATCGATGCCGGCTATGTTTATGTTGCCTGTCCGCCGATTTTTGGCATCAAGGTGCGCAACAAGATTCATTACGTGTATCCCAACGGTCGACAGGCGGAAGACGAGATTCTCCGCGACACCATCAAGAGCCTTGGCCTCGACCCCGACGAGGACGCAGGGGATACCAAGGCGAAAGACGGTAAGGTCACCAAGAAACGCAAGGGCTACACCGTTCAGCGCTATAAGGGCTTGGGCGAGATGGACCCCAAGCAGCTCGCCTCGACCACGATGGATCCCAAGACGCGCATTCTCCAGCGTGTGAGCATCGAGGATGCCCTGGTTGCGGACCGCGCCGTTCGCGAGCTTATGGGCTCCGAGGTCAGCTATCGACGCGAATATATCGAGAAGCATGCGCACGACGCGCGCTTCCTGGATGCATAACGAGAGAGGAGGACTAGATGGCAGACGATACCAACAACAACGACAACAACGTCACACCTTCGGGCGATGCGATGCCGGAAGATCTCAAGCGCTTGCTTGCACGCGCTGATGCCGACGATGAGTCGACGGACGCATACAACCCGGATGCCGACGATGATGAAGATTCCGATGATGACGGGGAGCTCGAGGAGAGCTTCGGTGCCGTCGAACGCGGTACTTCCGCCGGTGAGGATATCAACGGCGGTCAGCTCCAGATTTCGGAGTTCGGCCATGAGATGAAGCAGTCCTTCATCGAGTACTCGATGTCGGTCATCACCGCCCGCGCCCTGCCTGACGTGCGCGACGGATTGAAGCCCGTTCATCGCCGTATTCTCTATGCGATGAACGAAAGCGGCATCTATCCCAACCGGCCGCACAAAAAGTCCGCATGGACGGTCGGCGAAGTTATCGGCAAGTACCATCCGCATAGCGATAGCGCGGTGTACGAGACCATGGTCCGTCAAGCGCAGTGGTTCTCCATGCGTGTGCCCCTGATCGACGGTCACGGCAACTTCGGCAACATCGACGGCGACGGCGCCGCAGCCATGCGTTACACCGAGAGCCGTCTTGCCAAGCCCGCCATGGAACTTCTGCGCGATCTGCAGAAGGATACGGTCGATTGGCAGCCCAACTACGACGAGTCGCTGGCGGAGCCCCAGGTCTTGCCGGCGCGTTTCCCGAACCTGCTTGTTAACGGTTCTCAGGGCATCGCTGTCGGTATGGCCACGAATATCGCCCCGCATAATCTAAACGAGGCCGTAGAGGCCACGTGCTATCAGATCGACCATCCCGATGCGACGGTGGACGAGCTTATGCAGATCATGCCCGGCCCCGACTTTCCGACGGGCGCCATCATCATGGGCACCGATGGCATCAGACAGGCGTATGAGACCGGACGCGGCTCCATCACCGTCCGCGCCAAAGCGCATGTGGAGTCGACCAAGACCGGCCGCAACCGTCTGGTCTTCACCGAGATTCCCTACATGGTCAACAAGGGCACGTTGCAGGAAAAGATCGCTCAGCTGGTTAACGAGAAGCGCGTCGAGGGCATTTCCGACATGCGCGATGAGTCGAATCAAAAGGGCATTCGTCTCGTCATCGAGCTCAAGAAGGGCGTTATCCCACAGGTAGTGCTCAACAACCTGTATAAGTACACCTCGCTTCAAACGACGTTCGGTGCCAACAATCTGGCACTCGTCAACGGCGTTCCCAAATGTCTGTCGCTGCACGAGATGCTCAAGTACTACATTGACCACCAGGTCGATGTAGTCACCCGCCGCACGCGTTTCGATCTCAAGAAGGCGCAGGCGCGCGCTCATATTCTCGAGGGCTATCTGTTGGCGCTCGACCATATCGACGAGGTCATCAGCATCATCCGCTCATCCCAGACCGATGCCGAGGCATCCGCTCGCCTGATTGAGCGTTTCGGCTTCTCCCCGGAGCAGACCACGGCCATTCTCGAGATGAAACTGCGCCGCCTGACCGGTCTCGAGCGCGAGAAGATTCAGGAAGAGCTCGATGGGCTGCGTCGTGCCATCGCCTACTACGAGGACCTGCTTGCGCATGAGGAGAAGATCCTCGGTGTGATCAAGGACGAGATGCGCGAAATCGCACGAAAATTCGGCGACAAACGCCGTACCGAAATCAGCCATGCCGAGAAGGACCTTAACGTCGAGGACCTTATCGCGGATGAGGATATGGTCGTTACCATTACCCATACGGGCTACGTCAAGCGTATCCCGGTTGCCGCCTACCGCGCCCAGAAGCGCGGCGGCAAGGGCGTGACGGGCGTCAACCTCAAAGAGGACGACGTCATCGATGAGATGTTTATCGCATCGACGCATGAATACGTACTGTTCTTCTCCACGCGCGGCAAGGTATACCGACTCAAGGTCCATGAACTGCCCGTCGGCACGCGTCAGGCGCGCGGCACGGCGATCGTCAATCTGCTGCCGTTCGAGGACGGTGAGAAGATCGCCAGCGTTATCAGCTGCCGCGAGTTCCCCGACGACGAGTACCTGATGTTCGCCACCGCTAACGGCATGGTCAAGAAGACCGTTATGAGTGCTTACAACCGTAGCCGACGCGACGGTATCATCGCCATCAACCTTAAAGATGGGGACCAGCTGCTCAGCGTCCGCCGCGTGCGCGAGGGCGGCAAAGTCATCTTGGCGACGACTGCCGGCAAGGCAATCATGTTTGCCGAAGAGTGCGTGCGTGCAACCGGCCGCGACACAAGCGGTGTGCGCGGTATCTCCATGAAGGACGATGCCAAGGTGCTCGGTATGGAGATCAGCACCGGTCGTGGCGACCTGTTCGTAATCACCGAACGCGGCTTTGGTAAACGCACGCCTGTGGCCGATTATCCTGAGCAGAACCGTGGCGGACAGGGCGTCTACACGATCCAGATGACGGACCGCAAGGGCAAGCTCGCGGCCATGAAGACAATCGGTCCGCAGCATGAGCTCTTTATCATCACCGAGGGCGCCACGGTTATTCGCGTCAAGACCGATGAGATCAGTCAGACTGGCCGCGCCACGCAGGGCGTCAAGATGATGACGGTTGCCGACGGCGATCGCGTCTGCGCCGTCGCCCGCATGACGAGCGCCAAGAAGAAGGCTAAGGCGCCAGAGGGCGATGAAGATAAGGACGGAGAGGCTTCTGAGTCTGCGGGCACCGATGCTCAAGACGTATCGAATGGGTCCGACCATGTCGATATCGGAAGCGAAGACGAGGGACTCGAAGATTTGCTCGATGAATAGATGTTGAGTGAATACGACAGATAAACCTCAGGCCTTGCAGAAGATAGACGGCTGAGTACCTGGTTATTTGACGGGACTGCTGCTCATAAGAGCGGCGGTCCCGCTTTTGAATGCGCGATGGAGCACAACGAATAACGCCTGCAAAACCGGTAGCAAAATCGGAGTTTACAAATTTCTTAAAATAGTTGTTGACTCTGCTTTTCGGTCTAGGCTAATATAACTCTTGCGCGATGGACCTGTAGCTCAGTTGGTTAGAGCGTCCGGCTGATAACCGGGAGGTCACAAGTTCGAATCTTGTCAGGTCCACCACTTTCTTTCGCAATAAACACCCCAGCGAGAGCCGAGTCGCCGCTGGGGTGTTTATTACTGTCTCCGTGGGGGTTTAGCTCAGCTGGGAGAGCGCGGGCTTTGCAAGCCTGAGGTCAGGGGTTCGATTCCCCTAACCTCCACCACGATCGATTCAAGGCATCGACTTCGGTTGGTGCCTTTTTTGTTACCGTTGCAGGGGATCGAACCCGAAAGGGCGCGGAACTGCGGCGATGCGTGGGCATCGTCCAGTGGAGCGCGCGAGGCGCCGAAAGGCGCCGAAGCGGGCGGGTTTCGTGTAAACGAACCCGGACTCCCCCTAACCTCCACCACGATCGATTCAAGGTACCGACTTCGGTTGGTGCCTTTCTGTTGCCGCTATAGGGTATCGAACCCGAAAGCGTCTCATTGCCGAATGAACAATTCACGGTAATTGGGTATAGTAACTAGCCAATCAAAGAAGGCACGGGGAGTGTATACGCAATGATTCGCGTGGATGTTGAAACTGTTGTCATGTCGATGGGGCCGGTACCCTCGGTCATCGTGTTGCGTGAGCGTTCGCGCAGCGATGAAGACGACGCTCCGCTGCGTTCCCTCTCGATTCAAACCGGCTCAGTTGAGGCGGCATGCATCAGCCGCGGTATGGAATCCGGCAAGGAAAAACGCCCGCTTACGCACGATCTTACCATGGATATCGCAGATAAACTCGGAGCTCGGCTCGAGCGTATCGAGATCAACCGCGTGGACGCTCCCCTGTTTTTCGCAAACGTCGTGTTCTCTCAGGAAGCCGATGGCGCTCGCCGCGAAGTTGCGGTCGACTCCCGTCCGAGTGACGCCATCGCGCTTGCCGTGCGCGCAAATGCGCCGATGTATGTCGAGGACGAGGTCATGAACCGCGTGGGGACCGTCACATTGCCTCAAGAGAAGAACGAAACCGATGAGGTGGAGCGGTTCGATAAGTTTATCGAGCAGCTCTCCCCCGACGATTTCTAGTTGCATCATATGACGCAAGAGGAAGCGCTGACACTGCTCGGGCTTGAGCCGGGCGCGACGCGGACGGATATCATTGCCGCTCATCGTGAGCTTGCGCAGATGCTGCATCCCGACAAATTTGGAGAGAATCAAAAGCTCCGCCGCCGCGCCGAATCCCAGATGAAGTCGATTAACCAAGCTCGTGACGTGCTTATGGGTAAGACCGCCGAGCAAAGGCGATCCTACCAGGCGCAATCGATACCTGTCGATTCTCCCGAACACATCGCCCACGAGGCCGATATCCGCGCCAATGCCGCCGAGGCGGCCCGAATACAGCTGGGGATCCAAACGATTACGCTCAAAGAGCGCCGTGGCGGCTATGTGAGCATGGTTGCGGTAGCCTTCGTTGCTCTTCTGGTCAGCAGGTTTCTTCGTGGTACAGTTGGGGGGCTTATTCTGTCCGTCGCCTCGGCGCTTGTCGTTTGGGGTATTGTCGATATCGTTACGATATCAGGACAGATTAAGGTTCTCGATAGCCGTGCGCGCGAGCTCGTGCGCACACGGGACCGCGCACGGGACATTTCCCGCCGAGCGCGCGAACTGTAACGTCAACATTGGTCGGGGAGAGTTCAATGGCTCAAAATGCACAGGATGCCGGTTCGGTCTCACCCGAACTCGATGGAATGGTCTGCGATGTGATCGGCGAATACCTCGATGCGCTTGCTCAGGGTACAGATCCCGGTGTGGTCGTTTGTGCTGAGGATGCCGATGCCCATCGCTATCAGGCGGCTTTTACCGACGATGGCGAAGAAGCCTGTCTTGAGGGTGCATATAAATTCGTATCGAACCATGCTATGGGCATGCACGATGAGGGTTTGGGCAAGATCGAGCGCTACGCCATCGTCTATAACGGCTGCGTTGATATGGACGACGGTTATCACGACGCCGTGCTGGTCAGTTTTTACGAGCACGGTCTCGATAGCGGTTTTTCCGCCTTTGTGCTCTACGAAGGTGCTGGTTCGGGCGATGGTTTTATGTGGAGCGACCCCGAACCTGCCGGCGAGGAAACACCTCTCATATAAAAATCGCTAAACTAGACTAGTTTTCGGTGAAAGGTTATAAATTCCCGCTCAACGTGATGACGAGCGGGCTGCACACGCGTGTCTGCGGAAATAGAAGTTGAGAATAGGGGAACTACATGCGCGTCGATAAACTCAGGAACATCGCAATCATTGCCCACGTCGACCACGGTAAGACGACGTTGGTCGACAAGCTGCTGCGCGCCACGGATGCATTCCGTGCAAATCAGCAGGTTGAGGACCGCGTGCTCGACTCTAACGATCAGGAGCGAGAGCGCGGCATTACGATTCTCGCCAAGAACATCTCGATTGAGTACAAGGACGTCAAGATCAACGTCATCGACACCCCGGGCCACGCCGACTTCGGCGGCGAGGTCGAGCGTGTTCTGCGTATGGCCGACGGTGCCCTGCTGCTCGTCGATGCTTTTGAGGGCCCCATGCCTCAGACGCGTTTCGTTTTGCGTCACGCTATCGACACCGGTCTTTCGATCATTATCGTTATCAACAAGATCGACCGTCCGGGTGCCGACCCTGAGAAGGCCTATAACGACTGCCTCGACCTTATGGCCGATCTGGGCGCTTCCGACGATCAACTTGAGTTCGCTATGGAGCACGTGGTGTATGCAAGCGCTATGAACGGCTTTGCGCGCCTCGACCCCAATGACGGCAACATGGATATGTATCCGCTGCTCGACATGATCATCGAAGATATGCCCGCACCTGAGGTCGACCCCGACGCTCCGCTCGCCATGCAGTGCGTCACCATCGACCACTCGAACTTCGTCGGTCGTATCGGCATCGGTCGCGTGTATTCCGGCACGATTCATGCCGGCGATCAGATTCTCGTTGTTAAGAATGACGGCAGCCGCTCGACCTGCAACGTCAAACAGCTCTATACATTCGACTACCTTGGACGCACCGAGTGCGATGAGGTCGAGGCTGGCGATATCGGCGCCGTTGTTGGCGTCGAGGGCACCGATATCGGTGACGTCTACACCGACCCCGAGAACCCTGTCGAGCTCGAGCCGATCGAGATTGACCCGCCTACCCTGAGCATCGTCTTTGAGCCTTCCACCAGCCCGCTTGTCGGTCGCGATGGCGACATCGTCGGTGGCCGTCAGCTCAAGGAGCGTCTGTTCAACGAGCGCGAGAACAACGTGACCATGAAGATCGAGGAGCTGCCCGATAAGACCGGCGTCGAGGTTTCCGGCCGCGGCATCCTGCATCTCTCCGTTCTGATGGAGACTATGCGTCGCGAGGGCTTTGAGTTCCAGGTTGGTCGTCCCCGCGTGCTGTTTAAGCAGGATTCCAACGGCAACAAGATGGAGCCGGTGGAGCAGGCTGTTGTCGAGTGCCCCGACGAGTATTCGGGTAAGGTCGTCGAGGTCTTTGGTAATGCCGGTGGCATCATGACCAACATGGACGCCAGCGGTACGGTTACGCATCTTGAGTTCAAGATCCCGACCCGTGGCATCATGGGCCTCAAGAACCGCATCATGAACGTTACGCACGGTGAGGGCGTGTTCTATCACACCTTCCTTGAGTATGGTCCTTTCGCTGGCGATATCGGCGGCCGCAACAACGGCGCCATGATTTCGATGACTACCGAGAAGGCAGTTGCCTATGCTCTCGGAACGCTTCAGGAGCGCGGCCAGCTGTTTGTGGAGCCAGGCACCGAGTGCTATGAGGGTATGCTCGTGGGCGAGCGCTCCAAGCCGGGTGACATGGTGGTCAACATTGCGCGTACCAAGAATCTGGGTAACCAGCGTTCTTCCACGTCCGATATTTCCGTCCAGCTGGTTCCGCCTCGCACCTTCACGCTCGAGGAGGCGCTGGAGTACATCGTCGACGACGAGCTGGTCGAGGTCACGCCCAAGCACATTCGCCTGCGTAAGCGTCTGCTCAATGCGATCGATCGTAAGAAGGCCGCCGTTCGCGCTGCCAATATGAGCAAGTAGGGTTGTTCGGACACGGTCCGTCTTATTGAAAGGGCGGTCACCGGTGAGATGCCGGTGGCCGCCCTTTTTGCGTCGAAGCGTACGGTTGTACCCCCGTTTGGTAACGATGTGTGGCGGGTAATCGTGCGTTTCGGTGTTTAGATATGTTCATGTCGTCCTTCCTGAGGGCGATGTATGGCGGTAAAACATGCATGTTGGAACGAGTGGCGGTAAAACATGCAGATTAGGGCTGGATCCCACTTGAGGACGTTTCAAAAACCGCCACTCGTTCAGAAATGTTGGAAAACCGCCACTCATCGCGAAGTTCATGTCAATCTCGAGGGGTGCGGCCTCGAGATTGAGCTCTTTGAAGAAAAAAGACTTCTATCCGGTGTCTGCGTTTACTGAATGGGCGAGCCTGGCATGGGTGGGAGACTGTCTGGGTCACCGGCGGGAGGCTGGGGCCGATTGCCCTTCATACCTTCACCGATGCAATGGATGGCATAGCCTGCCAAATAGATAAAGGAGGCGATTCCGATGACGAAGCCTATAAACGGGAGATGGCTTGCAACGCCGACGATAAAACCTCCAACAACCGTTGCAGCTTGACGCGGCAGGGAATTCAGCACTGCTGGAGCAAGACTTGCCGAGGCGAAGGGGATGCAGGTCAAGATGCATAAGATTGCACATTGAATTGTGGTGAACGAGAGGATGCCGGTTACGGGGATTCCAAAGGCGGCGACAATAATCATAAATAACATGGGCACGATGGCGATGAGCGCGAGCATGCCCGGGACGATGATCTTGGACGGCTGCTTGAGCGCGATGTCCGTACTTGAATTCACCGCGCGAGGAAGAATCCATGCGATGATCAGTGCAATAACCGCAGTGCTGATGCCTGAGAAGAGATAGCCCATAATGCTGCCGAGGACGCTTGCAATACCTTGAGCCGCTCCCCCATCCTCTCCTTTCGCCTTATCAAAGGTCACATTGATAGGATGTTCGATGTGAGCGTTGTCGTCGATCGTGGGCTTTTCGGATAAGGTTGCCTCCACGTTGCCAAGAAGGCTCGCGTTTTTGGTGATGACGAGTTTTTCTGCATAGATGCTCACGTTGCCCGTGACGGTGCCGTCAAGAACGACGGTTTCACCGTAAAGAGCAGCGGTCTTTACAGAGCTGGAAAGGTTGATATCCTGTGCGGCGATATAGGCCCCTGCAGCAGAAGAACTTTTATCGACAGTAACGTACTGCCCGGCAAGGGTGAGATTTCCATCGACGCTTGTTTTGCTGATGTTGATGGTTTTACCTGCAGTTCGAATCGAGCCGCCAACCTGCGTGTTGTCGATATCGAGGGTTTCTCCGGCAGCGAGGACATCTCGCCCGACGGTTGTGCTGTCGAGGTCGAGTGCCCGTCCGATCCAATAGAGATCTCCTTCTATGGAGGAGGGGTTGCTCGAAGAGCCGCTGAACACATTCCCTGCTTCGTCTGCAGCATGTGCTGCTATGGGGAACGCAAACAGGGCAACTGCGAGTGCGAGGGCAAACGAGAGGGCGAAGCCGTGTCGCTGCTGCCAGGATAAGACGCGGTGATCCATAATGCTCCTTCAGTTGGTAGTGCATCGATTGCATTATGGATTACGGCGAGCCGGGCAGACAAGAAACCAGGGGTAGCATTTGGGAAAGGGGCGTGCTGAGGTGGTATGGGCTGCGAGCCACTATCCGGTTGCCCTCTATTTTTTGCGACGAAACCAGCGCGCGAAGTCATCCTCGGTGGGGCTTTTTATGTCGAAGCGAATGGAGAGCCATCGCAAGGCAATCGTTACAAAAACGCAGGCGACGAGTGCGGCCACGCTGGATATGGGGGTAAGACTCATGAGCGCCACATAGGTTGCTCCTCCTCCGATGGAGGCAATGGCGTAGAAGTTTGTGCGTTGGAAGATTCCGGGCACGTCGCCCATAAACCCGTCCCGCAGCATTCCGCCGCCTACAGCGGTAAACACGCCCATCATGACGCAAACAAAAGGATCGAAACCGTGGACAAACGCCTTGTCTGCGCCGGTTGCCGAGTAGATGCCAACCGAGAGGATATCGAGTACAGGGATAATGCGTTCGGGTTTGTCGACGACAGCGGGAACGATGTAGATGATGGCGGCTGTTGCGATGGAGATGGGGAGCGCGAGCGGTTGCTTGAGGATATAGACGTCTCCCACCTGAAGGGTCATATCGCGCAAAAGACCTCCTCCGAGTCCGCATACAACTGCGAGCGCGATAGCACCGATAAGGTCGAGGTTGCGCTTGCGGGCCGTGAGCACACCCGATATAGAGGCTGCGATGACGGCTGCCAGCTCAAGCCAGACGGGGATGGCAACGGGTTGGGAATACACGGGTGTCGAGATCATGACGGCGCCGCAAACGCCGGATAGAGTATGGGAAAGAAGGGTGCAGATAGCGAACACAGGCACTCCAGGGGGATAGACAATTGGTGACGCATGCGATGGGCGCGGCGAGTTTCGCATGCGCGTTCGCGCCCTATCTTACACGTCGAGAATGGGCGTTAAAACGCTTCTTCGATTGACGGTTTAAAATTTTGGAAGATTCTCGGTTGCATGTTTCGGATATTCCGGTAGAATTGCCTATGCACTTAACGGAGAGTTGTCCGAGCGGCCGAAGGAGCACGATTGGAAATCGTGTAGGCG